>OBLI01000307.1_pt1 | contig 53435 bp, 50 predicted proteins | sample 1519701 | NCBI WGS metagenome assembly OBLI01 (sample SAMEA3663005, study PRJEB22513) | pig gut metagenome | biome: pig gut; feature: pig-associated habitat; material: faeces | place: France | collected 2012
TCATCCGGTATCGTCCGTTTTGAAAGCCTATCTGATCACGACAAACCCGAATTTGTCATACTCATATGCTCTTTAAGCAATTCTTTCAACAACGTCTCCGGAGTCCAAAATACATTGTTCGGCGTAACGATTGCTTTCAGTCCGATTGCCGGAACTCCCTGTTTCTTATATTCCGCAAGGAACTCATCGACCTGCGCTGAATTCATACCGGAAAATATCAACATTTCTGCTGGGAAATCCGGACCGCTATACACGGTTTTATCCCGCGAAAAGCCCTGTACCTTTGCCAATGTACCAAGCTTCTGACTATAATCTTTGCGTGGTACGGCCACCACTGTCGCACCGATTGCAGTACTTACTGTGCGCACTGCTGCTTCTTTATTCTTATTTAATCCAAACATTAAAATAAATTGTGCCATAATACGATCATCCTTTACTTGATTTTCTCGTATTATAGCACATTTTTCTATAACCAGCCATCTTTCTCGTGTCAATTTACTTCTTCCTGTATTTCAGCGGTGATACGCCGTACATTTTTTTGAAACTGCGAATAAAATAACTGACATTCGGATACCCGCTCTGCAAAGCCACCTCCGTGACCGGCAACTGCGTCTCCTGCAAAAGCTGCCGTGCATGCTCAAGCCGCAGATGATTCACATACTGCGACAACGTAATATGAAAATGCTCCTTAAAATACCGCGAAACATATTTTTCGGACAGATGAAACTGCACTCCGAACTCCTTGAGCGAAATCTCGTCCGTGAAATTCTCCTGAATATAAGAAATCATCTCTTTTTCGGTCGCATTTCTTCCACTTATATCATTTTCGATGATGAATCCATTCTTCCACATTCGCTGAAGGAACTCCAAAAGAATCATTTTCGTTTCCATCTGCTTTGCGACAAAAGAAATCCGCTTCGCAGAATCCTTCGGCACCGTTGTCCTGATTGGATTTCGCACATCGCCTTCTCTGGCATACAACACAAGCAGGTGTTCACACAGATCTTCTATACTTTTGCCGATCTGCATCTGAAAAAGCATGCGCCCGCTTTTCAGTGGAGCCATCAGCATCTGTTCCGACAGATCATTCATCTGAAATGACACAAACTCAAGCGGAAACAGAAATGTGTAATAATCTACGTCTCCCGTATGCGACCCCATAAAATGCAGACTTCCCGGCGACACAACAAACGCGTCCCCGGTATTTCCAATATAATGTTCCCCTGAAATCGTCACATGCACAGATCCGCTTTTCACATAAATGATTTCAAGTTCATCATGCCAATGTACCGGAATCTGAAATGCATGAGGCACATTTTTAATATGATACAGACTAAACGGATGCTCCGGCGTACCATGTGGCCTATTTTCCCTTAATTCAAAGTACATTCCCTGCTCCTATTCATCAACAAGCCTCTTCATCTTCCACTTTCCGGTCTTCCAGCGAAGCATCATCCCGACCGCGCGCACGCATTCATCACTTGCCATCGCAATATAAGCACCTACCGCAAGCAATCCAAGATGAAGTCCAAAGAAATAGGTTCCTCCGACGGCACACAGATACATAAATATCGCCCCCATGATAACCGGAAATACCGCATCCCCACTTGTCTTTAAAGCCTGCCCGTAGACAAGATTTATCACCCGTCCCACTTCGAGAAACACATCGACAGCAAGCAGCTTAACAACAAGGCTGATCATCTGCGGATCATCCGTGAAAATGCACACGATATAATGTCCAAGCAACGCAAATGTAACGGAAAAGCAGGTCGCGGTAATCACTCCATAGATTGCCGCCTTGCGCGTTCCTTTCGCACATTCTTCATATTCTTTGGCACCGATCCGCCATCCGGTCATGATCGCATTCGCCTGTGCCAATGCCGCACCGATACAATACGAGAAATTGGCGATCTGCATCGCATAGGAGCGCGCAGTCACATTCATGCCATCCGTATCCATCTGATTCATAAAACGCACAACCAGTGTCATGGCAATATTATAAAGCGCAGTCTCACAGGCGGACGGGAATCCGATTTTGATGATCTGTCCCAAAATTTTGCGTGACGACATTCTTTCCGGACTGTTCTTCGCCTTGATCAACACGGCTCCCATCGTCGCAACCATGATCAGATTTACCACACGTGAGATCACCGTCGCTGTTGCCACGCCTATAACGCCCCAGTTTAGGACAAACAGAAATACTGCGTTCAAGATAAAATTGATCACATTTCCTACAATCGATGCAAACAAAGATTACTTCGTATATCCAAACACACGCAGATAACTTGCAAAAATCGGAATGAGAGCATTCAGGAAACATGCACCGCCGACAATTCGAAGGTAGGTCTCTGCCGGTTCAAGTAATGCCGGCGCAATACTTACAACTTTAAGTATCGTTCCTGAAAAGATTGCCAAAAATGCCGACATCAGTATTCCAACCACTGCATTAAAAATAAGACCCAACTGTCTTGCCTGATATGCAATTCCCGGCTTTCCCGCACCGATATTCTGCGTCATGACCGCTATCATACCGGATGAAATCACACCGAACATAATGATAAATACACCAATATACGTATTGGCAGTACCTACCGCTCCAACCGCCTGATCACTTACCGATGACAGCATCAATGTATCGACCATTCCGGATAGCATATAGAAAAGTATCTCAAAACAGATTGGGACAAAAAGTTGTGTCAGATTTTTTCTTTCAACGGCCATATAGATTCTCCTTACATACTAGAATAACATGTATATCAATAATACGCTATGAGAATCCATAATTCTTGTAATATTTCATGCAGAAATTGCACTTTTTCTACTTTCAGGTATAGTTTATATGATTCTATTTTCAAAATCCTGTAGTTCATGAAAAATCTGGTCGATAAAAACTTTCTTTCCTTCCACGCGATATAACATAAAATATCGATGATCGATGAAATTTATTCGTCGATATCCAAGATCTTTTAATGTTTCATTCTCACACAACCTCAAACTTTCCGCGACCTGACCCAAACGATTCTTCGTCCTTTCAAAGTCGCTTAGCAAATTGCATGCTGCCTGTTTATTTTTCTTTTCATATATTAAATACTGTAAAGCTTCATCAAAACGATTCTCTGCCGTTTCCGTGACAATGATCTCATAATCCATATTTCTCCCTCATCTCTGCAACCATCAGATCTGCATTTCGGCATTGCCCGTTTTTTGCCTGCTGTCTGGCCTTTTCCAGACTCGTTAAAATCTGTTCCTCCGTCAACGCCGAGTATATAGACGGCTCCGTTTTCTCAACTCTCTTTATTTCGAAAGGAAAACCATTATTTGCAACCGCCTGCGTCAAAAAAATACGAATTGCAGTTGTTGTATCTGTTCCTAATTCTCTGAATAGATCATCTGACTTTCTTTTTAATTCCTCATCAACTCTTACCTGTATTGTACTTGCCATAATATATACCTCCTTTATGCCTTTATAATAATGCATATGCAATACATATTCAATATAAACGTATTGCTTTTATTGCTTTTTAAATGCTTTGTTACTATTAAAAATGCCACAACACTCTCATGCTGTGGCACATTATCCTACTTTTTAATTTCAAATTTAAATTTATTATTGCTCCAGACATCATCTGTGAAATGGATTTCCACAGTGCTCCAATCCTTCGGAACTTCGTAGCCGATATATCCCTTCATCTTCTTTCCTGCTGCAATAGTTCCGTCAAGCTGCGTGTCATTGTTGTCCGTTATCGCCCCAAGGGAATAATTCAAAGCATAATCATCCGCGTATGCCTCAAAACTTAACATACTGCTGACAGACATTTCCGAATCAGAATGATTGACAATCTCAAATTCTGCCATAAGAAATACATTTCCGTCGGACGGTTTATTGAATTCAGAGCCTTTACTCTCCGAATATTTCAACAATGTCACCTGCACATCATTCAGTTCCGCAGTTTCGCCCACTGTAAAAATGTCTTTTTCTTCCTGTGTGTCCGTTTCCTGTGTATCAGCCTTCTTGTTATCGCTATTTCCCTCCTGCTGCGTCGTAGCAGTCTTATTTTCCACTTTCTTCGGCTTATCATCCCCTCCTCCGAAAACAGCTGCCAGAAGAATTATCACAACAATGCCGATAATGATCCATTTACCGAATCCGCCCTGTTTCTTTCTGCAGTTCGGGCAGACCTTAGCAGCTTTAGGAATCTCACTTTTACAATGCTTGCACAATTTTGTTTCGTTTTCCATTTTCATTCTCCTTTTCGTTGTATTTTATCCTACTTTATACTACTTCATCCTACAATATGGTATAAGTCAAGTCCAAAGTCAGTATCACTTTAGATTCCGATGTCATTGAACAAATCAAACAGTTAGCCGAGCAGGACGATCGTTCTTTCTCGCAATACATTAATATGATTTTAAAAGAGCATCTTAATCCGGAGGATAAAAAGAAAGAAGCGTAAGACATTCTGCTGTCTTATGCTTCTTTGATTGTAATGATCTTCCTTATTTATTTGGTATGCTGCCTGCATACATTTTACAAAATGATTGCCTCTAAAATTGCGCAGACAATCGCTGCTGCAAAAAATACGACCATTTCCGTCGCAACATATCCAATCACGCGCACGGTGCGGCGGTCACTTCTTAGCAGCGGTATATGCCTTTTGACCTCTCTGTAATCACAAACAAGAAAAATAAACACGATCTGCGACACCCATACACAAATGCGATCGATCCATTGTCCTCTCCAGTCATACGCAACCCCATCTGCATTCTGGAATTCCAAAGTAAAACAAAACCATGTGAGCAAACTATATCCCAAAATCGCCACGATCATCTTCCACGGCGTCCGGCTCCTGAATCCCGGAATATGATATCCACAGTCTTTGTACATCTGCTTCCGGGATTTTTCATTTTGATTTGATTGGATATAGGTTACTCCAGCTTTGCCTTGATCCCCTGTACGTACTGACAAAGTTCCGTCCGTATTACATTGCAAACTTGTCAAGGCATTTTCCAATGCTTCCACACTCTGAAACCTGTCTTTCGGATCAAGCTGCGTGCAGCAATGAACGATTTCGCCTAGCTTTCCCTGCACAATTTTCTCCACTGGAAACCGCTTTATCAGCAGATAATTGAGAAGCACACCGATTCCGTATATATCCGTTCTCGCATCTGTCTGCCCAAAGCCAAACTGCTCCGGCGCAGCATATCCCTGCGTTCCCATCATTACCGTATCTTTGCTTTGCCCCGGCTGATAAGTTCTTGCAATGTCAAAATCAACAACCTTAAGCTGCCCCTCTAACGTAACGATCACATTCTCCGGCTTTAAATCTCTGCAAATGATCGGTGGATCGGCATGATGAAGCGGCGCCATCGCCTGACACAGATCAATACCGATCCGGGTGACCTCCTCCTCAGAGAAGGCGTGATCACCCAACCATTCCCCAAGTGTTTTTCCTGTCAGATATTCCTCGATTACAACCAGCTCCGCCTCTTTTCTGATACATTCATAAATGACCGGAAGATACGGACTCTGATTGGTCTGTAGAAATTCATAAATTCCCGCCTGTTCCAGCGCCACGGATTTTCTTACGCATATCTGCCCCGTCACTTCATTTCTTACAATATGAACCTGTTCCTTGTCCGCCAGTTTTCCCAGATCCTGATACACCGACAAACGATACTCTTCTGCAAGTTCCATGCGTCCCCCCTTGCTTTTTTCGACACGAAATAATATGATTATTTTATTATGTTTTAAGACGTAAATCAAGGAGTAAACATGACAGCAAAAGACACGGATGAACTGATGCATTTATTGCAGGACACCAAAACCACTGCCCAGCTGCAGACTTACACAAACACTCTGGCAGAACAGACAATCCTACAGACGTTTCCCGAATATCTGAATTTAAAAATGATAGAGAGAAACATTTCCCCTGCAGAACTGATCGCCGCCGCACAGATTCAGCGAAATTACGGCTACCAGATTCTAAACGGCACCCGGAAACCTTCCCGCGACAAGATCCTTGCCCTCTGCCTTGCGCTTGGTCTTGATCTGCCGGAAACGCAACGGGCACTCACGCTCGCGCAATTCGGGCAGCTTTATCCGAAGAACCAAAGAGACTCCATATTCATATTTTCCATCAACAAAAAACTCTCTGTGCTGCAGGTAAATGAACTGCTGGATGAAATGAAAGAAGAATTGCTTTTTAACTGATTCCAATCTCCGTAAGTCGCTTCTGGTGTTCCCGATACTTAGGATCATACTGCCCCACTATGTTCCAGAAACGTGCAGAATGATTCATCTCCAGCCGGTGCGCCAGTTCATGCACCACAACATAATCCATCAGTTCCTGCGGCAGATAGTGAAGCCGGTAATTAAAATTCAGATTACCTTTACTGCTGCAGCTTCCCCAGCGCCCCTTTTGATTCCGGATCGTGACACGGTTGTACGTCACGCCCATGTCCGGCGCATACCGATCCAGCCGCTCCGCAAAATGCGCTAGTATTGCTCTCCGATCCGTAACCGTCAGTGACTCATACGCAGGAATTTCATATGCTGCGCTTCGGCTTTTCTTTGCTTCAATACGCTTCTGTAACTTCTCCCACGCGCCGGCGATCCAGTCCTCGTGTTCGTCCAGGAACCGAATCACTTCCCACTTCGTTGCGCGGCGCGGCACACGACAGACGATCCGACCATCCGGATACACCTGCAACGCGATCGTCCGGCGGTCCGAGCGGATGAGTTCAATCTCATAGTCATATTTCGTTATTTTTTCCGACTGTTTCATCCTCTGTCACCCTTTTCGAACATTTTTGCTCACAACATTCTAGCACCGTTACATCATTTCGGCAATCTTTAAGGCATCACAACATGTGGCAGAATTCCGGTCAGATGCGCGATCGTCACTCCGTAATTGGTCATCGGAACCTGCTGCTCCTTTGCATGATCGATGCGCGACAGGACATACTTACGGTTGAACATACACGCTCCGCACTGAATGATCAGATCATACCCGCGCAGATCCTGCGGGAAATCCGTTCCACTCACATGATCCACGGTAATCCCCTCTCCGAAACGTTTCTTTAACATACGAGGAATCTTCACACGCCCGATATCTTCCTGAAGCGGTGCATGCGTGCAGCATTCCGCGATCAGAACACGCGATTGCTCCGTCAGCGAATCAATCTGCTTTGCACCCTCTACATAATAAGGCAGATCTCCTTTATACGCGGCAAAAAGCACCGAAAACGAAGTCAGCATACTCTCCTTCGGCTTGTTTTCATACACATAAGAGAATACCTGTGAATCCGTGATGATCAGTTTTGGTGGCTGTACCAGTTGCTTGACTGCCGCCACAAACTTGTCCGTTGTCACGCTCATAATCAGACATTTCTTGTCAAGAAGTTCTCTTGTCGTCTGCACCTGCGGCAGGATCAGCCTTCCTTTCGGCGCCTGAATATCCTGCGGCATAACAAGCATGACAAGATCTTCCTCGCCGACCAGTGTTCCCGTGATCAGACGCTCCCCGAAATTCTCCGGCACCTTGCGAGCCAAAGCCTCCTTGATCCGGTCAATCCCTTCATTCTTTGCGGCACTCACGACGAGCGGATGTTCGTTCGTCTCTTTTACCAGAAATTCCTGCAGCGCCTTCGCATCCCCGAGATCCGCCTTGTTGATGATCAGAAGCACCGGCGTATTTTTCTCTTTGAAAAAATGGTACCATTTCAGTTCCTGAGCGAAGTGTTTCTCCATCGTTTTCGAATCCGTCTCTTGGAGTTGATCCACCTCTTCTTTTTTATCGATCCCGTCTGCTGCAAAAACAATTACAGCCACATCCGTCTTCTCCGCCGCAAGTTTTGTCTTCTCCACACGCTTTGCTCCAAGCTCACTTGCATCATCAAATCCGGCAGTATCAATGATCGTACAGGCTCCGAGCGGATGAATCTCCATCGCCTTGTAAACAGGATCGGTCGTTGTTCCGGCGATATCCGAAGCAATCGACACTTCCTGCCCGGTAAATGCGTTGATAAGCGTTGACTTTCCACTGTTTGTTTTTCCAAATACACCAATGTGTAATCGATTCGCCGACGGTGTATCATTTAAAGTTGTTCCCATGCCATTTCTCCTCCCATATACGTAGAGCAGCAAGTCTCCCTGCTGCTCTATGTATTCATCAAATTCACGTCTACCTGGAATCTGTCAGTCCTTAAGACATCATCACATCTCTCCGAAACTAAAACCGGAAATCTCTCTTTCCTTCTGAAATATCATGAATATGCTCATAGGTTGTCTGCTTTACTTTCTGGTTTGTGATCTTCTCGATTTCGCGGTCGATCAGTTCCATACCAATCTTCTTCGTCTCCTCGCTCGCATAATCCTCAAGATACTCTTTGAGCGTCATCAAAGCGTTCGGATGGCAGCAATTTAAGATCTGCATACTCTTACACAGCGCCATAAAACGGTCCCCCGTTCTTCCCTCGCGGTAGCATGCGGTACAGAAGGATGGAATATAGCCCATTTTCATCAGCCAGTTGACCACCTCATCGAGCGTTCTCTGATCGCTGACATCAAACTGCTCGGAAGTCGCCTCTGCTTCCTTTTCTGCCTCCGGATCCGCATATCCGCCGACACTGGTCTTGGATGCACCGCTGATCTGTGATACGCCGAGCGGAAGAACCTTCTCGCGGACAGCCTGACTCTCACGGGTTGAGATGATCATTCCGGTATAAGGCACGGAAATACGGATGAGCGCACAAATCTTCGCAAATGTATCATCGCTGATTCCGTTGTCAAATGCGCTCGGATCGATGTCATCCGCTTTTTTCACACGGGGAACACTGATCGTATGCGGTCCGACACCGTGTACCGCCTCAAGATGCTCCGCATGCATAAGAAGTCCGGCGAACTCGTAACGATAGCCCTCAAGTCCGAACAGTACGCCAAGTCCGACATCATCGATGCCGCCCTCCATCGCGCGGTCCATCGCCTCGGTATGGTACGCATAATCATGCTTTGGTCCGGTTGGATGCAGCTGCTCATAGCCCTCCTTGTTATAGGTCTCCTGAAACAGAATGTAGGTTCCGATTCCTGCATCCTTCAACTTGCGGTAATTCTCAACGGTTGTTGCCGCAATATTGACATTAACGCGGCGGATCGCGCCGTTTTTATGCTTGATGCTGTAGATCGTGTTGATGCACTCCAAGATATACTCGATCGGGTTATTGACCGGATCCTCGCCGGCCTCGATTGCCAGACGCTTATGTCCCATATCCTGCAAAGCGGTAACTTCTTTAACGATCTCTTCCTGTGTCAGTTTCTTTCTTGCGATATGCTTATTTTTCAGATGATACGGGCAGTATACGCATCCGTTGACACAATAGTTGGACAGATACAGTGGTGCAAACAACACGATACGGTTTCCGTAATAATCCTTTTTGATCTGCTGCGCCAGCTCATAGACCTCATTGATCTTCTCCTCATTCTCACATGCCAGAAGAACAGAAGCCTCGCGGTGGGTCAGACCTTTGCGCTCCTTTGCCTTGGCGATGATGGCATCCACCATCTCCATATTGTCCTTGTTGGCATCCGCAAATGCCAGTGTTTCCTTGATTTCCTCGTCAGAGATAAACTCCTCTGCCTTTAATGATTTTACGTCGTACATATTCTCCTCCTAGTGTACTTGCTCTATATTTTACAAAATTCCGATATCTTATCATCCGGATAACTTTATGTTTTTTCTCGATTTTAGACAAAATTTTTTGAATTCTTCAGTCATAACCGGTTCGCTTAATTTTTGTGTTCGACAACGTTTGAACCATTCCGAGCCGGTGTCCGTCTGACACAGATGCGCTCAAAATTTCTAGTCTGCCTAAATGGACGTCCTCACGAAATCGATATGAGCCGTCGCGGCCAAACTCGCTTCGTGATTATAGGAACGCCACTATGTTGTGCTGCTCACAAACAGGTGGCCCAGCGACGGCACGTTTCCTTCGAACGTCCATTTAGGCAAACACGAAATTTCTCGGACGCAGTCTGTGTTCAGACGAACAACCGCCATGGAATTGTCCAAACTTTGGCGGACATAAATCATAAAAAAGCGAACCGGCTATTGCGAAGAATTCGAAATTTTGGATAACAAGAGAATAAAACATAAAGTTATCCGGATGATATATTTCGCATTTTCCGTGAAATATCAATCTGCATAATCACCGCGCGACACCACAACATGATAGCCGACGCTCTCCATACGGCGCGACATGCAGTGTCTGCATTCCGCCGCCTCATCCCCGGTACAGATCTTGTTGTCATATAACCGGTACTTCTCACGCACCGCAACCGGCGACAGATTCGGCATCACAACATTGGCACCCGCCTGAATGCCTTTCTCTCTGCCTAGCGGATGAATCGTACCAAGCGCCGTGGTCGACGGAAGCAGTACATGCGGGTGGATCAGCCTTATGATGGACAAAAGCCGAAGGGTCTGATCCAGCGTTCCTGCCTGCTTTTCGCCAAAAGGCGTATCCTTCTGCGGAATAAATGGTCCGATCCCGACCATATGCGGCTGTAGTTCCTTGATAAACTGTAAATCCTCATACAAAGTATCCACCGTCTGCTCCGGCGAGCCGACCATGAATCCGCAGCCAACCTGATAACCGATCTCTTTCAGTTCCCACAGACACTGCTTTCTGTGCGAAAGCGACATCTCTTTCGGGTGCAAACTCCGGTAATGCGCTTCATCCGCCGTCTCGTGCCGCAGCAGATAACGGTCCGCGCCCGCATTGAAAAATGCCTGATAACTTGACTTTTCTTTTTCTCCGATGGAAAGTGTCACCGCGCAATCCGGATAACGCTTTTTGATGGATATTACAAGATCGCAGATGCGCTCATCGGTAAAATAAGCGTCCTCGCCGCCCTGCAGCACAAACGTCCGAAAACCCAGCCCATAACCATTGTCGCAGCAGGATAAAATTTCTTCCTTCGTCAGCCGGTAGCGATCCGCTTTCACATTGCTCCTTCGGATTCCGCAGTACAGACAATCGTTTTTGCAGTAATTGCTAAACTCGATCAAGCCCCGGATAAACACCTGCCTGCCGTACACCGCATCCGCAACTTCACGCGCAGACGTCCTCAGATACTCAAGCGCTTCCTTATCTTCCGTTGTCAGTAAAATTTCCAGCTCCTCGCGGCTGATATTCTGTTGTTCTCTGATCCGATCAATGATTTGATGTAACATTTGAATATACCGTCTTGGCTCTCACGCCATCCAATCTTCCTATTTTTCCGGATAAGGCATTGATCTTATCCTGTGGTGCATCGACCGCCACGCTGATAATGTTCACTCCCTGCGCACGATACGGGATTCCCATCCGTCCAACCACGCAATCCCTGTACTCATGCAACAGATGATTGAGGGGCTCCGCAGCTTCTTCGTTTTCCACAATAATTCCTATTAAAGCAATTCTTGTCTCCATAGATTTCTTGTCTCCTTATCTGCAAAATAAAGTGTGCGCGAATTCCCTATGATTAAAAAAGCTGCACCCTTACAGGTACAGCCATACTCACTCATTTTGACATAAAACATTCTATGCTTCGCAACGCCTGCCAAGCATATCCCCACGTCTTCCTATCTCGTGCCATACCTTTCACCTCAACCAATCGTTTTGGTGTCAGAGTCATCTTTTTTGTAGATTTCAGTTTTCACATCGTGAATCTCACAAAATGAAAAGCGAATATCGATACTATTATTTAAACATACGGCACAGACTATGACAAGTTTTTATTTGTATACAATCTACACTTCGCCCCTCCCTAACCATGCTATCAATTTTCTTATGATATTTATTTAAAAAGTTCCGGCTCATTTTCCATCAAATCTTCTGCCAGATATCTTGCATCCATATTTTCTATTCCATAACTGTCATTTGAAATTTGTTCAGCAAGTTTACTGGAATAATAAATATCAAATGCCTTTCGCAAATCAATTCCTTTCATTTCGGAAATTGCATTGATGATGTCATTTTCCAAATTTTGCTTATAAACTTCTTCCAGTTGATTCTTATCTACCATTGTTTTCCACCTCATAAGCTTTTTTAAAAGTAATAAGCTGATTCAATGTTTCCTGATTTACGATACATATTTGGTTATTCATTTTATAATATCGCAATTCCCCCAATACTTTTTCTTTATCCCACAATCCCCTAAAATACATATCAACAGTTTTAAACACATCATCATCTGCAACATTTCCTACGATAATGTCATATTCTTTATTCAATGGTTGTCCTTTTCTACATGCACACACAAAATCAAGCCATTCTGCATTCTCATTTTCAAAAGATAATACTTTAAAAGCCTTCCAATCTTCGGATAATTCATAAATATTAACTATTGCCGTCTTTTCCTGTCTCATGCCTTTTCGAACTGCCCATTTCTTTGCCTGATTCTCGAAAGTTGTAATGTAAAATCCTTGACCAAAATCCAAATACTTTTTTGAATGTAGCACATCCGGATTTTTTATAATTTCCGTTGATCCATGATATACAATCATACATTAACTCCTTTTTCTCTCACATAATCGGTAATATCTTCTACCAAATATTCCTTTCCCTGCGTATGAAGGACATCATAGCATTTAATAATATAGTTATCCAAAATTCCGGTTGAATTTAATATTTTATACACTTTGGCTGGAGACATCTTCCACTTATCTGCAAGACTATACAACATGAATATTGAAAAGCTCAATTCTTTTTTCTCACACATAATTACTACCAACCTTTCTGTTATATTTATATTTAGATTATAACAAGTATTTTATGTTCATACACTATATTTTTCAGTTATTATCCCATTATCTTTCCCAGCCCCTGACCACGATAAGCATAACCGACTGCCAATGCGTGAATCATACACACATTTTGTCCAGTTTCTTTCATCCGCCACGAAACATTTGCTATTCTTACCTGTTTTATGAACTCCATCTGTAATTTTTCTTAATTTTATCAAGACATTCTATATTTAAAAATATTGGTTTGCCCGTCCTATTCTGCAGCACTTCAAAATCTCCTTTTCAAATTGTTGTGTATTCATTCACTACTTGTAATTCTATGCATATATAAATCTCACATCTATATTACTATACCATTACAATGGTCAATCTCATGCTGAATAATCTGTGCTGTCCAGCCGGAATATTTTCCATATTGCTTCTTAAAGTTTTGGTCAAGGTAATCCACTTCAATCTCCTGATATCTGGTGCATGGACGAACACCTTCCAAAGACAAACATCCTTCCTCTGTCTGATATGCTCCGGACTTCTTTGTAATCACCGGATTAATCATTGCAAACTGAAATGGTCCAGCTGCCACAACGATAATATTCTTCTTAACACCTATCATATTTGCAGCCATACCTACGCAATGGTCAATATTAGCACGTAGTGTATCAAGCAAATCTATTACCACCTGTTTATCTGAAGCTGTCGCATCCACAGATTTCTGTGCAAGAAACATTGGATCTCTTACTATTTTCTTTACCATTAGCTCCATCCTTTCCAGACATCCGACTGATATCCGAGTGTAGACTGCTTCCATTCCTTAATTCCTTATGAGATACTTCTCGAAAGATACATGGAATCTCAACGAGAAATAAAATACTTGGAATATATTTTTTCTCAAACTGCTCCAGTCGTCTGTTTGCCATGCAAACAAACAGACTTCATAGCACGGATTATAGCACTTTTCAGGGTACTTTTATAGGGTAGGTTTGAAAAAGTTGCATACAATCTAAATGTAACTACATTTGTATCACCCTTAACGCATCTTATGTATGTTTTTTCGCTACTTACATCCAAATGCAAGACATTATGTATGAAATATTGTATGATTAGCTCACCAAAAAGAAAGGAGGATTTTACATGAAGGTAAGTATAGAACTTTCCCCTGAATACAGCGAACCATATGCCATCATATATGCAGATAAAATCACTGACAGCATCCAGCGTACCCTTGATATATTCGGTTCAAATGAAAGCCCAATTACAGCTTTACAAAACGAAAATGATATTGTCATTTTACAGCCAAAAGAAATATACATGGTAAGGGTAGAAAACAAGGATACTATTATTTATGGCAAAGAACACCGCTACCGTTCCCGAAAAAGACTGTGCGAAATGCAACAGCAGCTTGGTGCCGGATTTATGCAAATTTCAAAATCAACTTTGGTCAATCTGTCTTATATGAGCAATGTCGAGGCTGGTTTTAGCGGCACTCTTCTTTTGAAACTAAAAAACGGATGTAAGGATTACGTATCAAGAAAATATCTGCCTGAGTTTAAAAAATATCTGGGATTATAGGAGGACAAAAATGAGAGAAACTATGAAAAATTTGATTAAAAACACGATAACCAGCATTGGTATATCATTAACCGTTTTCTGCGTTACAGGAATGGTATTTGACATCGCCTATGACGGTAATTTCATTTTAAATCATTACCAATTTTCCAAAATGGTTATCGGATGCATAATTGTAGGTCTGGGTTTTGGACTTCCGACCATGATTTATCACAAAGACAATCTTCCAATGCCTTTTAAAATAATTATTCACATGGGAACAGGCTGTATTATTTATACAATCGTCGCATATACTGTCGGATGGATAGGAGGAACAATTTCTATCCTTCACGGAATTATTGTAGCCATAGTTCAAATGGCTTTGGCATTTATAATTTGGGGAGGCTTCATGCTTCACTATCGCAATGATGCAAAAAAAATGAACAAAAAAATCAAGGAATTATAGAACTTGTTCGCATTGTGGTGCTGTGGAGTTATCGAAATAATGAGGGCAAATCAAACCGATTACACCGAATCTGATTTGCCCTGTAACTACTATTTTTAAAATTTTTCTACCTTTCTTTATCATATGTCTTTGTAACTGTCTTTTTCTTATTGTTCTTAAAGTCATTATCCGCAAAGTACTTGCCACTGTTTTCGCAGTACAAGATACACATATCTAAAAATTTCATTTTAGGTATCGTTACTAATTGAATTAAGTACTTGATTCTCCATCACAATCGTATTAGTATTTTGAATATCTATGGAGCACCTATCACATACGATTTATCTTTTATAGAGCAGAAGACCTCATCCGGCGAGTCGGCTTGGGTAGTTCAAGAAAGGAAACAATTATGATGGATATCCGAATTAGAACAGCAACAACTGAAGATGCAGAAGAACTACTTGAGATTTACGCTTATTATATAAAGAATACAGCCGTTACTTTTGAATATGAAGTTCCATCTCTAGAAGAATTTCAAGAGCGGATCCGACATATTTTAGAGCACTATCCATACCTCGTCGCAGAATCCGATGGTGAGATTATTGGATATTCTTACGCCGGAAGATTTCATCCAAGAGCTGCCTTTGCATGGGATGTAGAAATGACTATATATTTAAAACATGAAATTCGAAGAACCGGCGTAGGGCGAAAACTGTATACTTTGATGGAAAAAATTTTGCAGAAACAAGGGATTGTAAATACGATTTCGTTAATAGTAAAGCCTATCGATGTATATTCTGATTACAATAGTGTTCAGTTCCATGAAAAAATGGGATATACATATGCCGGAGAACTGAGAAACTGTGGATATAAATTTAACAAATGGTATACATTGATTTATATGGATAAACAGATTGGAACAATGCAGGAAATCATGTTACCGATTCATGATTTTGACGAAGTCAGAAAATCATTTGGATTATAATTATATTTTTTGTTATTGATATCCCTTGTTTCCCGACTCTGTTCCGTCAGCAAGACCGCTTGATAAAGCGACAGACAACGACTGAAAAGGACAGCACCTATTGGTACTGTCCTCCATGATTTTTACTTCACCAAATCATCAAAAATATCCCGTTTCATATTATAATCCCTTCGAGCAAGTACAAAATTCATAAGAACTTTGTACTTATAATAACATTTTTCATAGGAATCATGCAATTGTTCGCTCATTGGATTCAATCGTATATCTTCCGCTGTCAAAGTCCACACGCAGTCTTGCGAACGCCTCACCGAGTTCCCAACCGATGGTAAGTAAAGCACCTTCACAATAAACCTCAACTTTGGCATTCTCCGAAAAAACACTCCATGTGTTCCGCATCCGGATCAACTCCAGCTGCTTTCTTACAATATCCTTCTGAAGACCGGAAACAATATCCTCATTCGATAAATTGGTGCGATTGATTTCTTTATGACCGGATTCTCCGGCACGCAGTACTGCTTCATGATCATTTTTTCCGGCAAACAGATCCAGATACCAGATCTGCGGCTTGCCCGGCATAAACATCTGGATTGCCCGTGCCAGCAGCAGCTTGGCATCATCCTCTCCGAGCGCACTGTAATACGTGGCATTTACCTGATAATAAATGTTCTTCTGTCCATGAAGATTCTTTACCATTCCGCCCCTTGATACGATCAGCCGGATCAACTCCTGTATATCCTCTTCCGACAGGATTCCTTTCAGATCCAGAAGCGGGATTCCATCATGACATCCCAGCATATTGACCGTAGCAATCTTTTTTTCCACGATTTCCTTTGCCCATGCGGCAAGATAAGCTCCCCGTTTGTGCTCAATCGCGTCAATGATGAGTCCCGGCAGGAAAAAATCATAGGCCGGATATCCCTTTTTTGCAAGTGTATCGTAAATTTTTTCTTCATACGTAGCATGAATTTCCGGCAAAAGCGTAAGTCCTGAGGGCTGCGCAAGATTCTTGATCTGCTGAAGAAAATCCCAGGTTTCCGGATCGTTCAAAAAATTCTTTTTCCCGGGTGTCTTCGGTGCATAGGCAAACGCATCGAGCCGCACGATGGAAGCTCCGTAAGAAGCAATTTTACCCAATGTATCGCAATAAAAATCCCAGACCTTCTGCGACTTGATATTTAAATCCATCTGCCCCAGATACTCTCTGCCATGTACCTCCTGATAAAAAGTATTCCAATACGGTACTTTTTTCCCATCCGGAAACTCTACCATAAGAATCGGCAGTCCCGGCTTCCGGAAAAACATCTTTTTCAGGTATTCTTCATCCGGCTGAATATACCCTTCTTCCGTCATCTTTCCATAGCCATCCCAAAACTGATTCCAGTTGATGAAAAAATTACGATATTCCGACTGTTCGCCTTTTGCCACAAGATCCTTAAATTGCGGTGATTGCGCAGATGCATGATTCAAAATAAAATCCAGCTTCAGATCTATTCCGAGTTCTTTCAACCGTTCCAGATCATCGCGCGACGCCAGCTCTTCGTTAAGTTCATAGTCGATCACAGAAAATCCCCGATCCAGATCCGAATGGTACAGACTCGGCAGAATATAGAAAGAAGAAAACACATCCTTCATTTCCTCTTTTTCCAACAAATTTACAATATCTCCAAGTGTTCCGCCCAGGCTGTCCGGATATGCATTGAGCATCGGTTTATTGTTCATAGACTTTTTTATCCTTTCCGACAATCAGTTTCGCACGATTGCGCTGCCGCTTTAATTTCTCACCCTCGAGTTCCACGACCATATTGATAAACGGGCTTGCCGCATTGGCATCCCTGTTTCTGCGGATGCGTCTTTCTCTCGTTTCTTCCGGTGAACTTTCAAGAAAAACCGGTAGATCCACACCTTCTAGGTATTCACTTCCGCCATGTGTCCATTCGACAATAAGGACCCGGATTCCTTCAAAGGATGTCTCTTCCGAAAATATTTCCCCATCTTCCCTGCCCATATGGCGAAGTGTAATTGTGTTTTTTCCGGCATGAAAATCCGCAATCACCTCATTGATACGGTCAAAATCAATTTCCTGCGGAGTTCCCAGATAGTCCCGTAATCCGTCTTCACCGGACTCCTCAAAAATGCGCAGGCGCTCCTCATCATTGCGCTTCGGAATGCGATGTGGATAATCATCTCCTCCCAGCAGGAAGCAGCCGATTCCATCATTTAACAAATATTGCTGCAACGCACCGGCAATCGTTGTCTTCCCGGATCCGGAGCCACCGAACAGACTGATGACCAGCCGCTCATGTTCCTGCTTGTCTTCACACCATGCTCCCACTTTCTCATACAAATGTAACGCCTCCGTCAATTCGACAAACGAGAACTGGTAAGCCTCATATTCGTGTGTGAAGAAAGGCAATACGATTCCTGTATGCATAAGCGCCGCACCGGAATATTGCTTTCCGCTGTATTCTTCCAGATAGACAGCCTTTGGCTTTAAGCCACGCAGGCGCACATAGACGGCTGCCTGATTTGCTTCCGCCATCAGCCGGACAACGCTGACCAGCGCACGATCCTGTTCCTTTGAAACCGACATCCATGCGGCGATCTCATCATGGATCGGATCCGACAGACGCCAGTAGGTACCCTCGTTGATCAGACGCTCATATTTCTTATAAGATGCAATCTGCTCCCGGACCTGCTGCTTTTCTTCATCCGATAACAAAGCCGGATTCAGCTCATATCCAAAGGTTCCCGCCATCGCAGTCACGCCGCGGGTATGAAAGCTTGTAACCCTGCCGGTCTGATGATTCGGCACTGCAGACACATGCGCTCCCACCGCAGAGACCGGATAAAAGAAAGAAGTACCATACTGTATTCTTGTGCGGTTGATCGCATCGGTATTATCACTGCACCAGATCTGTGGCGAATAGTAAAGCATTCCTGCATCAAATCTTCCGCCGCCGCCGCTGCAGCCCTCCAGAAGCATATCCGGATAACGGCTCGTCAGGCGTTCCATAAAATCGTACACGCCAAGGACATAATCATAGGTAAGATTTCCCGCATACACATCTGCCATGCTCCGGTTCATGTCCCACTTTACATAATCAATCTCTCCCTGATCCAGCACTGCACAAATCTGCTCAAACACCTGATCCCGCACTTCTTTTCTGGAGAAATCGAGAAGCAGCTGATTTCTTGAACGGATCGGCTTTCTTCCCGGAATCTGAATTGCCCAGTCCGGATGCGCACGGTAGAGATCACTGTCCTCATTTACCATCTCCGGCTCGATCCAGATTCCGAATTTCACTCCCTGCTCATGCACACGCCGGATCAGTTCTGACAGACTGCCGCCAAGTTTTTTTTCATTGACGTACCAATCTCCCAGCGAGGAATTATCATCATCACGTTTTCCAAACCAGCCATCATCCATGACAACCATATCAATGCCCAGAGAAGCAGCTTCTTTTGCCAGATTTACAATCGTCTCCCCGGTAAAATCAAAGTATGCAGCTTCCCAGCTGTTGATCAGTACCGGACGGCTCATGTGCACATACTTGCTGCGGCACACATGATTTCGAATACAATTATGATACTGCTGCGACAAAGCAGACAGACCGTTTTGTGAATACGATAAGATCACTTCCGGAACTGTAAATGTATCGCCAGCTGCAAGCGGATAAGAAAACAGTTCATCGTTTAAGCCCATAAGAAGGCGCGTCTGATTGTACTGATCCCGCTCTGCCTCACAGAAAAAGTTTCCACTGTATACCATAAGCATTCCGTAACAGTTTCCAGCCTCTTCCGTCGTTCCCTGCTCTGCCAGAATGACCGCCGGATTATACTGGTGACTGGAAGTGCCTCTTCGGCTTCCGAAAGCGATCGTTCCGTGGCCAAGCACTGTGCGTTCCACGTTCCTCTCAAAAGCATGCTTTCCGTAGAAACGGATCACATCATAATTACCGCTTACGAAATCCAGACATGCCGCTGCTGCTTTCTCAATCGTAACCGTCTCTGTCCCTATGTTTCGGATCACAGCACTTCTTGTGATCACATCGACTTCTTCGAGTACCCCATACAACAGATGCACTTCCATTCCCGCATTCTCATCGGCAAGAACAATTTCAAGCGTCTGTGCTTCTGCTTCATCTGCCCATACCGCAGGAAGCCCCGGTAAAGCATATTTTCCTTTCCGGATTTCATGCTTTTTATAAAGCAGATTGGTGCTTTCTATCCCTCTGCTATTCTTGATGTCAAGCGCAATATTGCGGTAATCACCGGTTCCAAGCGTTGGAAATTCCTGCGGAAGCGCGTCCAGTGAATAGGTACGGTCTGCACCTGTGGCGTACGGATTTCCCGAAAATCCGCGGTCCGCGTAAGTCAGCACATATTCCATGGAACTATTATTTTTTGCTCCATAATACAAATGAAGCAGATAACCAAGCGAATCCACCTGCATCTGATAGGTGCTGTGCTTTGTGTGTAATGTAAAAATTCTTTTATTCGGATTGTATATAATTGCCATATCATAACCTCTTTTCATTTATCCTTTAACCGCACCATTTGCCACACCGTTTAAAATCTGCTTCTGACAGATCACGTAGAAGATCAGAATCGGAATCAATGCCAGAATATAAGAAGCAAACGCCAGATTATAGTTCGTTCCAAACTGTGTCTGGAAATTCAGCTGTGCGAGTGGCAGCGTATTTTGTCCGGTTCCTGACATGATCACAAGCGGAGTCATGACATCATTCCATGTACCGAGCGCTGTCAGTATCGCAACGGTCGCATGCATCGGTTTCATCATCGGAAATACGACCCTCCAATATGTTGTCCAGGTGCTTGCACCGTCGATATCCGCAGCTTCTTCCAGCGCTACCGGGATATTCTTCAGATATCCACTATAGAGCAGCACATTCATCGGCATATAAAATACAAGATAAAGGATGATAACACCCGCACGGTTTCCAAGCCCCATATGCGCCGTCTGTTTTACAAGCGGCATCATCAGAATTGAAAATGGCACAAACATACCACTTACGATATACAGATAAATAAATCGAAAACTCTTCTTTCTCGCCATCCCCCGTCCGATCACATATCCTGCGATGGAATGGATCAGAATTGCCAAAGCGATCGTCACCAATGTAATCAAAAGACTGTTGCCCAGAGAATGCCAGAAATCCGTCACTTCCATTGCCTGACGGAAGTTATCCAGACTCCATTGTTTCGGAAAAGCAAGCGCCCCTGCCACATCGTTGGTCATATCACTCGGCTGTTTGAATGCAATGATCACAGCCATATACAATGGAAAAAACACTGTAACAGTTCCAAGGATCAAAACAATTGTAAGTACCCAGTTGGTTTTCTTTTTCATTTCCATTATAACTGTTCCTCCTTCTTATTCATAACGACCATCTGAAACAGAGAGATTGCCACGATCACAACAAAGAAAATAACCGCATTCGCACTCTGGAATCCAAACTGTCCTCCATCCATACCATTTCTGTAGATCAGATAAGAAATGGATTCTGTACTCTGCGCCGGTCCACCCTTGGTCAAGGACATAATCTGGTCAAATACCATAAGGAAATTCTTGGTGCTAAGCACTAAATTGATCGTAACAAAAGGCATCACAAGCGGAAATGTCACCTTCCAGAACTGCTTCCAGCTACTTGCACCATCAAGCATGCTTGCCTCGTACACTTCCTCCGGAACGGTCTGCAGACCGGAGATATAAATAATCGTATTCATCGCGACCGCCTGCCATACACCAACGATCAGCACGCCGATCCATGCATATTTCTCACTGGCAAGAATACTGTTCTGCAGGAAACCAATGTGAAAAACATTTCCCACAGCCGGAAGAATATAAGTAAAAATGAAACTGAAAATATAACCGATAACAAGTCCGCCTAAAATATTTGGCACAAAGTAGATTCCGCGGAGTGCGCTCTTGCAGCGGATACTGCTGTTGAGTCCCACTGCCATCATCAGGCTGAGCACATTGACAAGAATGGTGCCGGCCAGTGCATATTTAAATGTAAACAGATAGCTTTTTCCAACCCGCGCATCGGTAAACAGATCCATATAATTTCGGAAACCGACGTAATCATACGAACCATAGCCTTTATAATTTGTAAAGCTGTAAATCACACCTTTGATCATCGGCAATGTATTAAACGCAAAGAACAAAATCACAACGGGTATCACGACTGCCCAGAATGTTTTATCCCTGTTTGACACTTTTCTTTTCATTGTGCATCCTCCTGTTCATTCTGATAATCCTGTACTTTTCGGATCAGATCCCGGTTGTAGCGCTTCCAGTCCGAATCGAATTTTTTCAAAAACTTATCCTGTGCATTGTCACTTGTATCAAGCAGGAATGTCTGGATCATAGCATCCACGCTCATCTCACTCGGATAATGATGATCCTGATAATCCGACATCCGGTTATTCTCGATATAGTCTGTCATATCTTCAAGTGTTTCCGGAATCGCAAAATTTCCATCCTTGCAGGCAATTCCTCCCTGAGCATCCAGATAAATCTGAATCGTATCATCATCATACAGATATCTTAACACCTCATATGCCGCTTCTTTATTTTTACAGGCCTTCATCACCGAGAACTGCAGATCAATTCCGGAATTGAGCACATTGTCCGTTTCTTTGTCATTTGCCGGAAATGTAAAGGAACCGATATTCATATCCGGATTCACCGATTTAATCTGTGGTATCGCATAACTTCCGATCGGATACATCGCAGATTCTCCGCGTGCAAAAGCGGTGCAGGCATCGTTATAGCCATACGCATATGGATTTTTTTCCGCATAATCCAATATCGCACGCATTTTTTCAGCAACCGGTCCGTAAGTTTCTGAAAAGGTCGTATTTCCCATATTTACCTGATTGCAGGTATCTGAATCCGTAAGTCCGACAGCCAAGGCATTCCACGGAGCCAGACAGGTCCATGTGTCCTTAAATCCCAGATACAGCGGAAGTGTTCCACTCTCCCCTATCGTGTCACACAAAGCGGTAAACTCACTCCATGTTGCCGGTACTTTCCACCCATTCTCTTCAAACAGATCCTTGTTGTAAAGAATGCCGGCTGCGTTTGCAACATATGGAAGTGCATATACCCCTTCTTTTGGTATAAACTCCAATTCCTTATCCATATCAAGATACGCCTGCTTCACAGTTTTCACCTCATCCAGATCCGAAATATCTTCAAACAGATCTGCATCCAGAAAATTGGAATAATTGATATCTCCACCGATTGCGATAATATCCGGATAGTCTTCACGGATGAAACGCGTTTTCAAAATTGTCATAGCTTCATTTGGAGATGATATCGTCAAATGAATGTCTTCATGTGTTTCATTGAATCTCTTCTCAATTTCTTCAAACGCGGCAACCGCTTCCGGCTTGTAAGAAACCACTTCAATTTCTGTCTTACCGCTTGAACCTTTGCCACTTCCGCATCCTGTAGCACCAGTCACGCCGATTCCCAATGCTAGTGCAAGCGCCACACTGCGACAAATACTCTTTTTTGCCATATCTTCTTCCTCTCTCCGCTTTGTTTTGCTTTCTTTTGATAAATCAATTATAACATACCCTTTTGCATACAAAAATATCATCATTTTCATTGTTTCATGTCAAAATGCGATATTTTGTGGTATAATCATCGCAGATGTCGCATTATGGTATATAAGGAGATTGCTATGGACAAAACTTTTTTTCATATTTTTCCAAATGAGAATTTCATTGATTTGTGCATGTATCAATTCGGATATGAACAATGTGAGGCGGGGCACTCCTTTGGTCCGGCTACACGTAACCATTACTTATTTCACTATGTTCTCTCCGGAACGGGAACTTTGTTGGCAGATGATGCCAAAGGACATACCAGAACCTATTCCATAAAAAGCGGACAGGGCTTTATGATTTTTCCCGGACAGATCAATACTTATATCGCAGACTCCCGGCTGCCATGGGAATATATGTGGATTGAATTTGATGGATTGCGCGTCAAAGAAACGCTCGCTATGACGGATCTGTGCAAGGATTCACCCGTTTATCATTCCCACTCAAAGGAATTACGGGAAAATCTCGCCAATGAAATGCTCTATATCATCCAGCATTCAACAGAGTCACCGTATCATATGATCGGCCATCTGTATCTGTTTTTGGATCATCTGCTGCAGTCTGCCAAATCGACCAGCCTTGCTCCAAGTGGCAGAATGAGTGAATACTATATCAAAGAAGCAATCAATTACATTGAACAAAACTTTCAGAACAATATCTCTATCGAGGATATCGCGGCTGTCTGCGGCATCAACCGAAGCTATCTCGGAAAAATTTTCCGCAGCCTTGTCGGTCAGTCTCCTCAGGAGTTTCTGATCAACTATCGTATGATCAAGGCTACCGAATTATTAAAGCTGACCTCCCTATCCATCGCAGATATCGGATCTGCGGTTGGATATGAAAATCAGCTTCATTTTTCGCGTGCCTTTAAAAATGTCTATGGAGTGTCACCGAGAGACTGGCGGAACCAGCACCGATAACTCTTAAATTAGTGATGGAACAGACGGATTCCGGTAAAGCTCATGACCATTCCATACTTGTTACAGGTATCGATCACATTGTCATCACGGACAGATCCGCCCGGCTCGGCAATGTATTTTACACCGCTCTTGTGTGCGCGCTCGATATTGTCTCCGAATGGGAAGAACGCATCCGAACCAAGTGCAACATCCGTATTCTTGTCAAGCCATGCGCGCTTCTCCTCAGCGGTAAAGACATCCGGCTTTACCTTGAAGATATTCTGCCATGCGCCGTCCGCAAGGACATCCATATAATCCTCACCCATGTACAGATCGATCGCATTGTCACGGTCCGCACGCTTGATTCCGTCAACGAACTGTAAACCAAGCACCTGTGGAGACTGACGCAGCCACCAATTATCTGCCTTCGATCCGGCAAGGCGTGTACAATGGATTCTCGACTGCTGTCCTGCACCGATACCGATTGCCTGTCCGCCCTTTACATAACATACGGAATTGGACTGTGTATACTTTAATGTGATCATCGCGATGGCAAGATCAATCTTTGCCTGCTCGGTCAGTTCCTTGTTCTCTGTCACGATATTGTCAAAGAAATGCTCATCGATATGTAACTCATTTCTTCCCTGCTCGAATGTGATTCCGAATACATCCTTGCGCTCGATCGGAGCAGGCTCGTAATTTGGATCAATCTCGATCACACAGTAGTTGCCTTTTTTCTTCTGCTTTAAGATTTCAAGCGCCTCATCGGTGTATCCAGGAGCAATCACACCGTCGGATACTTCTCTCTTAATGACAAGTGCGGTTGCAGCATCGCAGACATCGGAAAGAGAAATGAAATCGCCGAAGGAAGACATACGATCCGCACCTCTTGCACGAATGTAAGCATTTGCAAGCGGAGTAAACTCCACATCCATGTCATCAACCCAGTAAATCTTCTTCTCAACCTCAGACAGAGGAAGTCCGACAGCCGCACCGGCCGGTGAAACATGCTTGAACGAAGTTGCTGCCGGAAGTCCGGTTGCTTTCTTTAACTCACGAACAAGCTGCCATCCGTTGAACGCATCAAGGAAGTTGATGTATCCGGCTCTGCCGCTCAATACTTTGATTGGAAGCTCTCCATCCTGCATAAAAATTCTGGAAGGCTTCTGATTTGGGTTACATCCGTATTTTAATTCATATTCCTGCATGATAATTCTCCTTCATATATCCTGTGTTTCACTTATTTCATGGTCTTCGATTTCAAGACACCTCTGTGCCCATATCTGATTCCGCGTTTACTTATTTTTATTCATGATTCTTGACTCATATTTTCCGGTCTCAATATCAATAAAACGTACAAAAAGCGATACCTTATTCTCTTCGTTTAAGTTCTCCCATACCATGTTGGTAAAGCTATCGATGTCTCCGTCGATCTCTACCCATGTAGGCTCACCCTCAAAGCTTGGAAGCGGATTGCCATCTCCCATATAAGTGTGGATGAAATGTCCCTCACCGGCTACCGGATCGGAATATGCAAAGGTGTAACGGTTGCAGGCATCCGGATTACCATTGTTGCTTTTTAAAATCGACATTGCATAATTGAACTCACCATTGTCAATGTGCATGATTCCTGAAATACGAGGCGTATAATTCGGAGCATCCGGCTCAAACTCTCTGGTGCGGAGTGCCTGCTCAAAGGTCTGCTGCTTATCCATCAGCTCATAGATCGTATCGGTCTGGTCACCATTTGTCACGATCGTCTTGTTGCCAAGTACACGAACCGGTGCATAAATGATCAGGCTCGGATCCTCCAGCTTGCTTGGATCGAATGCCTGTGTACGGATTCCCTCTCCGTCCTCTACAAAGATTCGGTTACGGCTGTTCTCGCTGCGTCCCATGATAAAATACGCAGTCACTGCCTTCTTACCATCCCCCGTGCGTCCGATCACGATTCCTCTTCCCGGATAAGTTGTTGCGCTAAGTTCCTTGCTAAGAGCTACTTTTTGCATTTGAATTCTCCTTTCAAACCTCGAAATATTTATTTCCTATCGTCCATCCGAAACTCTGAATGACGCTTTCATTAAAAAAGAGCCTACTCGTCCAGACAAACGAATATCTACCGCCTATCTTTTAATTCTTGAACGAATGGATCGGTGCAGGGATACGTCCCTTGCGGTTGATGAAATCCGCACAGGAATATGGATTCACCGGCATAACCGGTGCGTATCCAAACAATCCACCAAACTCAACCTTATCACCGACGCCTTTTCCGATTGCTGGGATCAGACGTGCGGCAGTCGTCTTCTGGTTGACCATACCAAGTGCCATCTCATCGGCGATCATACCGGAGATTGTTGTTGCCTTGGTGTCTCCTGGGATTGCGATCATATCAAGGCCTACGGAACATACGCAGGTCATTGCCTCTAACTTTTCAAGCGTGATCGCATTGGCCTCTACCGCATTGATCATTCCCTGATCCTCGCTGACAGGAATGAATGCGCCGCTGAGTCCTCCGACATAAGAGGAAGCCATAACACCACCCTTTTTGACCTGATCGTTTAACATCGCAAGTGCGGCGGTCGTTCCCGGTGCACCCGCATACTCAAGACCACACTCACAGAGAATATCTGCAACACTGTCGCCGATTGCCGGTGTCGGAGCAAGAGAAAGATCGATGATTCCAAACGGAATACCAAGCTTCTTGGATGCTTCCTTTGCTACCAGCTGTCCGACACGTGTAACCTTGAATGCTGTCTTCTTGATGGTCTCGCAGAGCACCTCAAAGCTCTCGCCGCGTACTTTCTCCAAAGCCGTCTTTACCACACCCGGTCCGCTGACGCCGACATTGATGACCGCATCTGCTTCGGTTACACCGTGGAATGCGCCGGCCATAAACGGATTATCATCCGGTGCATTACAGAATACAACAAGCTTCATACAATCTGCGGAATCATTATCTTTTGAAATCTCCGCCGTCTGCAGGATAATTTCTCCCATAAGGCGAACCGCATCCATATTGATTCCGGTCTTGGTCGATGCAAGGTTTACGGAACTGCAGACTCTCTCGGTATTGTGCAGCGCCTCTGGAATCGAACGGATCAGAAGTTCATCTGCCTTTGTCATTCCCTTTGAAACAAGTGCGGAATATCCTCCGATCAGGTTGACTCCGACCGCCTTTGCCGCACGGTCCAATGTCTTTGCGATCGTCACAAAATCTTCGGAGGTCTTGCACGCAGCGCCGCCGACCAAAGCGATCGGTGTAACCGAAATTCGCTTGTTAACGATCGGAATACAGTAATTATTTTCAATACTCTGTCCAACTGCTACCAGATCCTTGGCAACCGTTGTAATTTTATTATAGATATTCTCATTCACACGATCCAGATCCGAATCAATGCAATCCAAAAGACTGATTCCGAGTGTAATGGTACGGACATCGAGATTCTCCTTCTCGATCATCTCATTGGTTTCTATTACTTCTCCAATATTTATCATGATTTACTCCTTCTTATTGCATGACACCTTTTTAGATTCTGTGCATTTTCTCAAAAATTTCCTCGCGCTGACATTTGATTGTTACACCAATCTCCTCACCAAGCTTGTCCATCTCGTTTGAGATATCCGCAAAAGACTTCTTTGCCCCACTCATATCGGTAATCATCATCATATTAAAAAATCCGGATACGATCGTCTGTGAAATATCAAGAATATTTACGCCATTGTCTGCCAGATAAGTGCAGACCTTTGCGATAATTCCTACAGTGTCCTTACCAACGACGGTAATAATTGTCTTGTCAATCGTCTTTTCCATTGTACTATTCTCCTCTTTACTCTGCCCGAAGAATCGGTGATACGCTGTCCCTTTTGGCTACAAGCATCGGGAAATCACTCGCCTTATACGGATTCTCTCCCATATCCACTTCCTGCCTTACCGACTCGTATGCCAGTTCCTCGTAATTATTTTCCTTGCTCAGATGGCCCAGTATCACTGTGCCGAATTTATCATGAAGAAGTTCGCCGAGCAATTGTCCGCTCCGCTCATTCGACAGATGTCCCCTGTCTCCCATAATCCTTCGCTTCAAAGGATACGGATACACACCGACCTCCAGCATATGGATATCATGGTTTGCTTCCAAAAGCAGGATGTCCAGATTCTGCAGCTGCGAAACGATTGCATCATCATAGGTGCCAAGATCCGTCACAACCGCAACTTTACGATCGCCTTTTTCAATGCGATATGCAACCGGATCCGCCGCATCGTGCGAAATAGAGATGGGTGTAATATGTAAATCTCCGATTTCAAATGCCTCTTTGGGCTGAATCACATGAAAAAGGCTTTCATCGATCCTGCCGACGGAGGAAGTCTGTTTGATTGCATGAATCGTATCTTCCGTTGCATACATCGGCAGACCGTATCTTCTTGCCATCACTCCAAGTCCCGCAATATGATCAATATGCTCATGCGTGATCAGAATCCCCTGCATATCCCGGCTTGTAAAATCGATTGCATTCAGTCCGTTTTCTATGCGTTTGCCGCTGATCCCCGCATCGATCAGTACATGACAATCATCGGATCCCACACAGATACAATTGCCACTGCTCCCACTGGCAATACTACATAATTCTAACATCTTAATTCTCTTTCCAGTATAAATCAATACGATCCCCGTCATGAAGAGGCTGCGAAAATTCCGCTTCCTCACCATTGATCAGTGTAGCGATCGCACGTCCTCTTCCGGCTGTCAGATCAAACGTGATGCGGTCAAAAATATCAACGAATATATAGGATTCTTTTCCCATCAGTTCAACCGCTTCACCATTGACCGTAACCACTATATTGGCCTGATTGTCCGTACTCTCCGGCTGCTCCTGCTGCATCATTGCAGCCCGATCATCCGTTGCGCCGCCAGACACCGGCGTTTCCTCGCCTACGGTAGCATTATACCGATTCTCACTCTCCGGTGCAACCCCAAAGGAAAGAACCGTCCAATCGATCGAAAAATTATCATACACAAGTGTTTCAAAATCAGCGACACGGTTGTTGACCAGGATATCATGATCGTGGTCTACTTCCACATCCATAAACTCTGCAACCTGACCTACGGTATAGTAGTTGCGGGTTTCAATCTCATCGCCTTCTTTAATTTCATACGAAGCCGGTTCCAGGCTTCCGTTTACCTGTACAAATTTCGGGCAGACAATGACTTTGCCATTTACAATGACCGAAATGCTGGACTCGTGATATTCCTCCAGCTGTCCGACCGTATACACCGCATCCTCTCCGGCGGTGGAAGGTTCGATCGTAATCTCACAATTCGGTACAAGCGGCGTGTTAATATTGGCCGGCTCTCCGTTTAATGTCACGATTGCAGGCTCTCCCGCCTCGCCGCGGGCAATCCGTGCCGCACCGTTTACCGTAAAATTGATCGGCGTGCCGCGTTTCGGGAATAACTGATCATTCGGAAATCCCGCCTGAAGTGCCGCATCCACGATCGTCAGGCGATTGTTGTCATACAGTTTCAAACGCTCCCCGTTAAAGCGGACCATAATAAAATTATTCTTCTGTTCGTAATAATTCAGGCAGATACCGATCGGCGTAACAAGAAGCGGATCCTTCTTGATATCCTCCTGCTCAAAATTGACTTCTTTTAAGACTTCCTCGCCGCGCAAAGCAACACGCTCCGCAGGAAGATCAAGTTTTCCGGCAAGTGCCTCGGTAAATCCGTGGATCTTGCCACCGCCTCCGACAACAAAACAGGCGCTGACGGTTTTATCTCCGTTAAGTTCCTTAATCTTAGCAGCAACTTCTGTTGTAATCTTTTCGACCGTCGGTTGTACAAGCTCCCATATCTCATCCGCCGGAATGGTATGGGAAATACTCATGATATCCTCATAGGTCACTTCCCGATCCGTTGTGGAAGCAAGCTTCATCGCTTCGGCTGTCTTGAAATCAACAAGAAAATGCTGTACGATCAGTTCCGTCAATTCATCTCCGGCATATGGAATCATGCCATATGCAATAATGCTTCCCTCTCTCGTAATCGAGATATCCGAAGTTCCCGCACCCACATCGACCAAAGCGATATTGAGCATTCTGAAATTCTCAGGGATGGCTACATTGATTGCCGCAATTGGCTCAAGTGTCATATTTGCAACCGTAAGTCCTGCTTGTCCGACTGCCGAATACAAGCCGTCCACAACATCCTCCGGAAGAAACGTCACGATGACATCCTCCCCGATTTTGTTTGCCTTATGCCCCTCAATGCTGATAAACAGATCATCATTGAGATAATATTTCATAACCGAATATCCGACACAATAAAACTTGTATCTGGTATCATTCTGTTCCTTTAATTTGTCCTGTGCACTCTCGATTCCGAGCAGATTGAGCGTGTGTATGTCTTCCGCAGAAACCACGGTTTCTTCGGCATACTCATACTCCACATGCGTTGTAACCGTCTTAAGTACTCGTCCTGCCGCAGCGATACAGACATCGGTAAGAGGCTCCCCGATCTGCTCCTCAAGTTCTGCTTTCACAGCCGAAATCGTTCGTGCCACGCGCCCGATATCATGGATCTGTCCATCCAGCATTGCGCGCGTCTCATGTTGTCTGACACATTGCGCGACTACATTAAATTCATCATCCTCCGTAAGATATCCCACGGTACCTACAATATTACGCGTTCCGATATCCAAGCCAAATACTTTATTCATATGCTTTTCTCCTCAAGACTTCATCGATCTGTTCAAATGTCTGATTCGGCAGTCCATTATTGTCAATTACTACTGAACAGTGTCTTCGGTATTCCTCCTCACTCAACTGACTTTCAAAAATCTGATCTACCTTTGTGTCCGAATATCCTCTGGATTCCTTTAATCGAATCCTTCGATTCTCTCTACTGGTATCAATATACCAAAGTTCATCACAAATTTCATCATAATGTTCTTCAATTAATAAAGCGGCCTCCAAAACGAGAAGCTTCCGTTCTCCCCGTGCGGCTTCCATTGCAGCCTGCTGCTTAACATATTCCTTTACAGCCGGATGCACGATCGCATTCAACGCTTCTCTTTTCTTTTCATCGGAAAAGATGACGGAAGCGAGCTTCGGCCGGTCAAAATGCCCATCCCCACAATAGATATCTTCGTCTTCAAAGCATTTTCGTAATCTTTCATAACACTCTGTCCCCGGTTCCATGAGATCATGCGCGATCTCATCCGCAAGCATGACCCGGATACCGGGCTTTGATGCAAGATACTCCAATATTTTCGATTTTCCGGCTCCGACTCCGCCGGTAATTCCTATGAACTTCATCTGTCCATTCTCCTTAATGTGCATCGTACCATGTATAACCACACTCTGTTCCAACGGCAAGTTCAACCTTAAGATCCGCAGCGCCCCGCATCTCTTCCTCAAGCAATACGATCACAGCTTCCTTCTCTTCTTCCGCCGTCTCGATCAATAATTCATCATGTACCTGAAGGATCAGACGTGACTTATAGCCTTCACGAATAAGCCTGTCATGCACGCGGATCATCGCAATCTTGATAATATCTGCCGCAGTCCCCTGGATCGGTGCATTCATTGCTACACGCTCACCGAACTGTCGCTGCATAAAGTTGCTCGATGACAGTTCCGGGATCGGTCTTATTCTTCCGAACAGAGTTCTCGTAAAGCCGCATTCCTTCGCCTGTGCAACCGTCTGGTCCAGAAATTCCTTGATCTTTGGGTATGTCTGGAAATAACTGTCAATAAATCCCTGCGCTTCCTTCTGTGGAATATTTAAATCCTGACTTAAACCAAAGGCGCTGATTCCGTATACAATTCCAAAGTTGACCGCCTTGGCATTGCGTCTCTGCAGCTCCGTCACTTCATCGAACGGAACGCCAAATACCTTCGATGCAGTGCTTCTATGGATATCCTGATTCTCGCGGAATGCTTCGATCAGCCCTTCATCTCCCGATATATGTGCCAGAAGGCGAAGCTCGATCTGGGAATAATCCGAATCCACGAACAAATCCCCTTCCAATGGATGAAAGACTTTGCGGATCAGCTTTCCAAGTTCCATACGGATTGGAATGTTCTGCAAATTCGGATCCGTACTGCTGAGTCGTCCCGTTGCCGTAATCGTCTGATTAAAACTTGTGTGAATCTTGCCCGTTTCGTCAATAAAGTTTGCAAGTCCGTCCGCATAGGTGGACTTCAATTTAGATAACTTGCGGTACTCTAAGATATCTGCCACGATCGGATAATCCGGTGCAAGTTTGTCTAACACATCGGCAGCTGTAGAATATCCGGTCTTGGTCTTCTTTCCATTTGGCAGCTGCATCTTTTCAAAGAGAATGACTCCAAGCTGCTTCGGGGAATTGATGTTAAATTCCTCGCCTGCCTCCTTGTAGATTTTCTGTTCATATTCCGTGATTGAACCGGCAAGCTGCGTTCCGTATTCTTTCAGTGCATCTGCATCGATACCGATGCCTTCCCGTTCCATGTCTGCGAGTACAAACACAAGTGGCATTTCAATCTCATTAAAAAGCATTTCCATCTCATGTTGCTGCAGTGCTTCGAGAAGTACCGGATACGACTTCCATGCAATATACGCCTCGTAACATGCATACGCCATTGCCGCCTGCTCATTCTCAACCAGAATCGCACCGACCTCACTCTTTCCGAGACAATCGGCCTTCGTTGGAACCATAAGTCCCAGATAATCCTTCGCTACTTCATCATACGGATACTCGCCCTTCAGCGGGTTTAACAGATAAGCTGCTACCGTCCGGTCAAAGAAGCGCTTGCGAAATGCAAGATATGCATCCCACGAATCTGCCTTTGCCTCATCCGGGAAGAATTTAAGATCCGGCTTAAGATCAGCTGCGATCAGCTTACTCTCTCTCTTATGGATCAGTTGATCCACAAGTTCATCCGAAGTAAGTTTCTCGCCTGTCACAAACAGACAGATATCCTCCTCCGAAAATGCCACCGCCATAGCAGCAAACGCATTCTTCGGCGTTTCGGAAAAAAGGCACATCTGACCGTCCTGTTCCTGCTTTCCGTCCTTGCCGGATGCAAACGGAACAATATAATATCCGATCGGATCATTTCCGGCTTTCTTCCATATCTTATCCGACTCCGCTTTATCCTTTACGATCTTAAAATGCTCCTGGGCCTGATTCTTCGGCGCATCCACTTCGAACCGGCCGAGCAGATTCTTAAACTCCAGACGCTTACATAGCAGATACGCATCCTCGGTGTAGAGATCCTGTATACGATCAAGCTTCGCTTCCGCGAAATCATACGCGATCGGTACATTCGTAATGATCGTAGCCAGTTCCTTGCTGAGTACTGCCTGATCCCAGAACTCCACAATATTCTTAGAAGCGCGCGGCGGCTTGACATTGGCAGCATCCTCATGCACCGCCTCAATGTTTCCATATTTTTCGATCAGCGCAGTCGCCGTCTTCTCACCGATGCCCGGAACACCCGGAATATTATCCGCAGTATCGCCCATGAGTGCCTTGACATCGATAAATTCCTTCGGTGTCACCAGATAACGCGCCTTCACATCGGCAGCAAGATAATCTTCAATTTCGGTTCCTGTCTTCTTGGTCTTTGGAATTCGAATCTTGACATGGTCCGTTGCCAGCTGCAACAGATCACGATCACCGGATACAACCGAGACATCCATCCCTTCCCGTTCGCCCATTCCGGCAATCGTTCCTAAGATGTCATCCGCCTCGTAACCTTCCATCTCCACGATGCGCACACCCATCGCTGTCAGCATCTCTTTCATGAGCGGTACCTGCTGGCGCAAGGCATCATCCATCGGGGAACGGGTTCCCTTGTAGGCATCAAACATTTTATGACGAAAAGTTGGTGCATGAACATCAAATGCCACAGTCAGATAATCCGGCTTTTCCTCCTCAAGAATCTTAAAAAGAATATTAAGGAAACCGTACACCGCATTCGTATGCAGCCCTTCCGAATTCGTCAGATCCGGCAATCCGAAGAAAGCACGGTTTAATATACTGTGTCCGTCAATCAACACCAACTTTTTATTCATTGATAACTCCTTCATACAGATTTCCGCGTCTGGAATCTGTGAATTGTATTCTGCGCTAGATTGCGCGGGTTGCCTGCTTCAACCAGGCAAGTTCCTCTCCTTCAAGGAAAGGCGATACGACACGATACACATTCTCATGGTACGCATTCAGACGATTTCTCTCGGTCGATGTCATCTGGTCCGGATCAATTGCATCCAGGTCGATCGGAACATACGTAATATTCTCAAAATACATGAACTGTCCAAACTCATTCTTCTCACCCTTGTGACATACCAGTTCGTTTTCCGTTCGGATACCGTATTTGCCCTCAATGTAGATTCCCGGCTCATCCGTCGTGATCATACCTTCCTCAAACACACACTCCTTGGAAATGGCGCTATTCTGCCAACGGAAGCTGTTCGGTCCTTCATGTACATTCAATACATAACCCACACCATGTCCGGTTCCGTGCTTGTAATCCATTCCGGCTTCCCAAAGCGGCTCTCTTGCAACAATGTCAATATTCCTTCCGGTACATCCGTGCAGGAAACGTACATTGGCAAGGTTCATATTCGAGCGGCATACACGTGTAAAGTCTGCCTTCATCTCATCCGTTACCGGTCCGAGCGCAAAGGTTCTTGTAATATCGGTAGTACCTTCCAGATAGTGTCCACCGGAATCTACCAGAAGAAGTCCTTCCGGCTTCAATGCAACATCCGATTCCGGTGTTGCGGCATAATGCACGATCGCACCGTGATCCGCATAACCGCAGATCGTATCAAAACTGAGATCCAGAAAGCCCTCCTGTTGGGCACGCAGGCTTGCCAGATAATCCGATGCGGAAATCTCCGTCATAGGTATCTTGCCCACGTTCGTCTTCAGCCAATACATAAATTTACACATTGCAACCGCATCCTTCACATGTGCGTTTCTTGTATTGTCCACTTCCGTCTGATTCTTAACCGACTTCATCGCAACTGTCGGATCCGCATCATCGATCACCTGATTGGATTCTGCAATATTGTTACAGATCCGATAATTCACAACAGAGCGATCCATCAGAATCGTCTCGTTTTCCAAAGTCTTCACATAATCATAAAAGGAATCATACGGCTTCGTCTGAATTCCATTCTCGTCCAGATACTTGCGAAGCGTCTCATCCACGATCTCTTCCTGCAGAAACCAGATGCAGGAAGCCTTCGTCATAGCCAGATATGAGAGCACTACCGGTACATAACTGATATCGTTGCCTCTCACGTTGAGAAGCCACGCAATATCATACAGCGAAGACATCAGATGCACCGTTGCACCTTTTGTGTCCATCTCGGCTCGTACCGCAGCCATCTTCTCCGCCGTACTTCTTCCGCTATACTGCTCATCAAGAATCCATGCCTTCTCACAGGACATTGCAGGACGGTCCTTCCAGATGAGATTGATCAGATCCTCATCGACAGAGAGACTTCCATGTTTCTCATCCGCAATCCGTTTCAATTCTTCTCCCCAGTGACCGTTTATCACACGCCCGTCAAAGCCGATACATCCGCCTTCCTTCAGTGTGCTTTTTATGTATTCATTTACGGTCGGCACACCGTCCTCGCCCATGCGATACAGTGTCACGTTTGTCCCTTCCAGCTGCTTTGCCGCCTGGACAAAATATCTGCCGTCCGTCCACAGTCCCGCCTCCGTCAGCGTAATGACAGCCGTGCCGGCGGAACCGGTAAATCCGGTAATAAACGTTCTTGCTTTAAAATGCGTTCCGACATATTCCGACTCATGAAAATCGGCTGTCGGCACAACATAGATTGCAATATTTCTTTTCTTCATCTCCTCGCGAAGTGCAGCGAGTCTCTCCTGAATCATTCCTGATCCTCCTTCATTTCAAAAAACTTTGTATCCAGCTCCGGATAGGAACGTTTCAATGAGATCGGTTTTCCCGAGCGGTTCAGAAAACAATGGCTGCTCCGACCGGTGGTGCGAAGCTCTCCTGTTTCTTTGTCTGTCATAACATATTCCACTTCCATCTTGATTCCGTTGTATTTGACAAGCTTTGTCTGAATCACAACCGTATCATCAAAATGAACCATACTATGATACTCAACCGAAATGGACAGCACCGGACTGATGATCTCCATTTCTTCCATCTCTTTATAATTCAGCCCGATCTGCTCCATCAGATCCATACGGGCTTCTTCCATCCACTTTACATAATTACTGTGGTGGATGATTCCCATCTGATCCGTCTCATAATACTTTGCACGATGCTCGTAAGGGCGAATTTTCATTTCTGTAAATGGTCTTGCGACTTCAATTTCCTGTTTCATCATCAAATACCTCCCCATTTATCAGTAATAGGCTTGCCTTTTTATTATGCCACAAACCATGGTAAAATTCAATTATCCCTGCATTTCTTTATACACCCTGCATTTCTTTATACACTTCGATGTAATCATTTTCATCTGCGAAAAGCACATATCTTCCGTCAACATATCCCATATATCCGCTATCTACTACATATCCTTTCATCTTATCCGCTTCCTTTCATTCACTTCCGATTCTCACGTGACTTTTTCTCCGTCACATCTCTTTGTTGAATGTATTATCGCGGATATAATGTCCTATAATACGGACAAAAGGCTTCGGATTATCAAAATCCGAAGCCTTACACTGTTTTCTTACTATTTTAAATTAATCTTCTTTTTCCCGTTCTTCGTTCTCTGCAAGAAGCATCTTACGTACTTTTTTACTTGCAACCACATTGTATTTTCTTGCATAGGCCTCGAAGTTGGCGAGATATTCGTCATTCTTCATATGGCGCACACTCTTGATATACTGATGCGTATCGAAATCGGATGTCTCTGTCTCAATCATAGCTACCGCAACGTTCGAACAGTGTGCAGCAATACGCTCAAGATTTGTCAGCAGATCATTGAATGCAAAACCCTGTTTCATCTCACACTTGCCTTCACGAAGTCTTGTTACGTGACGGTTCTTGAGATCGTTACAGAGAATTCCGATCAGTTCGCGCAGCGGCTCTACTTTGGCAGCTTTAGCAAGATCATCCTCACAGAATGCACTGACCGTCAGATCCACAAGCTCATGTACTGCCGACTCTAATACATCTAGTTCATTCTGCGCAGATTCCGAAAAAGAAATCTTCTTCTCTGCCAGCTCATTGGCAACCTTTGAAATATTAACTGCATGGTCGCTTAATCTCTCAAAATCGCTGATTGTATGCAGGAATTTAGATACCTGCTGCGTCTGCGATGTTGACATCTCCTGACCGGTCAGCTGCATCAGATAAGTACCGAGTTTATCCTCATACTTATCGATCAGATTTTCCTTCTCCTGTACCTTATTATACTTCTCCTGAGAATAATTGGTAAGCAGATTCAGTGCACGATAAATATTCTTCCGAGCCTTCTTTGCCATACCGTTCATTGCTGTATGGCTCTGTCCGATTGCAAGTGCAGGATACGCAAGGAATCGTTCCTCTAACAGATCAAAATCGGCCTGTTCCTCAAGATCCTCCGGACTGTCCTTAACGAGACGGAACACCAGCTTCTCAATCTGTGAGATAAACGGAATCAAAAGCAGGATCGTTGCCATACGGAATACCGTATTCATTAATGCGATTGTTACCGGTCTCATTGTCATATCCATAAACGGAAAATGCACAAACGCATTCACACTATAGAATGTAATCGACCAGAATATCATACCAAACAGATCGTTCAGCAAATATATTAATGCCGTACGCTTACCGTTCTTGTTTGTTCCGATGGAAGAAAGAAGTACCGGACACGCTGCTCCGACACCGATTCCCATTGTAATTGGAAGTGCAGCTGCAAAACTGATACTTCCGGTTACGGATAACGCCTGTAAGATACCGACCGAAGCCGATGCGCTCTGCAATACTGCCGTAAAAGCAATACCTACAAGAATTCCGAGGAACGGATTCGTAAACATGGTCAGCATGTTCACAAAATGCTCATTCTCCTTCAGAGGCGATACCGCCCCACTCATTGTCTGCATTCCCACCATCAGGATTGCAAAACCAAGCATGATGTCTCCGACATTCTTGTAAGTTGATTTTTTGAAAAACATCTTAAACACGATACCAACGATCGCTACCACAGCCGAAATGGTTGCTGTGGATAAAAGCTGGGCGATTCCGCTTGATCCGTCGATATACGACAGGCACAGGATCCAGCCCGTAATACTCGTACCGATATTGGCACCCATGATGATTCCGATTGCCTGTGCAACTTTCATCATTCCGGAATTTACGAATCCAACTACCATAACAGTCGTCGCAGAAGACGATTGGATGATTGCCGTAACGACAGTTCCCAAAAGAAGTCCCTTGATCGGGGTGTTCGTCAGCTTATACAATACAAGCTCGAGTTTATTTCCCGCCACTCTCTTCAGTCCGTCACCCATCAGGGACATACCGAAAAGAAACAAAGCGACACCGCTTAAAAGCGACAGGATGATTGTAATGCCACTCATATTTTAACTATTCCTTTTCTCCTAGTGCTCTACAAGTTCCGATTTATTATAAAACACTTTACCGTGGTTTTACAATCACTTTACTCAAATTTTATAAATTACTTACTTTCATTCCATCCGATTTTAGCCAAACAAAGATTTGATCGCTTCGATAATTTTTGCAAAAAAGTCCGATATTGCCTGCCCGATACTCTGTAATCCACCGCTTGAAATACTGTCCTGCAGCTTATCAGCCCATTCAGATGCCTGATTTGCAATGCTGTCCCAGTTGAGATCGAGCCCTTTTAATTTATCAAGAAGATTGGCGATCTTCTCTTTGTCCGCATCGGAGAGATTCAGATTGTGCTCCTTAGCTGCCTCCTCGATCGCTGCCTGAATTTTCTCCGGAGTATCCAGATCTCCGCTTGCGATCTTTCCCTTAAGATCCGCGATCATGGACTCGATTTCTTCCGGGTCTCCATCGATGCTCTCTTCCAGTTCACCGGTCGTAACAAGCTCATCCATCGCAGCATCCACGACAGACTCATCCAGTGACTCCCCGGTCATCTCTTCGTATGCTTCAAAGGTTCCGACGAGTGCAGCTGTGCCCGAGAGTGCAAACGGACCCGCAACAATCACATTCGCATCCTCAATTCCCGCTGTTGCCAATGCGTTCTTGTACATACCGACTGTACAATAGTTGATATTGTATGTTGACACCTTCACGCCGCTGCCTTTATCGGTCAACGAGATCAGAACCGATGACAATGACTTTGTTCCGATCTGTTTGCTCGGAATATAAGCATCCAGGTATTTATGTTCCTCTTCATTGTTGACATATACCACATCATACTGGTCAAAATCAGCCACATCAATTCCCATATAGGACAAAACCTTATGCTGCTGATCCGCGGTCAGATCCGCTCCCAAAGCAAGATACGGCTTATCCTTTTCTGTAATGACAACATCATCGCCCTGCTCCGTTACCTCCGTTGCGTATACTGTCTGCGGTACAGCTGCTGTACCTGCTACCGTTACGGCTGCCAGTGATATGGCAAGCATTTTCTTTGCAAACTTATTCATTTTCTTTTCCCTTTCATATTTTATTTCATCCGGTCCTGTTTCCATAGATATATCAAGAATTTTATTCATATATATATCGTATATCGATGGAATTTCCCACGGAATGTACTTTTGCGACCGCACCGCTGATCATCGGCATCATCGGAGCCAGGTGACCGATATCCAGATCCATAATGACCGGGACCTCATATTCCGCCAAAAGCCCCATAACCGCCTCATACTGATCCATTCCAAACATATTGCTTCCATAACAGTATGGTCGTCCGATCAGGAAACCTTTCACATGTTCAAACCACCCGGCATTCTTCATCTGCCAGATTGCGCGCCGGATTGACATAATATTCAGATCACAGGATTCCAGAAACCAGATGATTCCGTCTTCTTCATACCGTTCATTAAATGAACGAACCTCGTCATATGTCGTACCAAGCAGGTTAACCAGACAATCCATACAGCCTCCGACCAGTCTTCCCTTAATCGTAATCTCCTCGTCCGGGAATCTCCGAAGCCGGAACGGCTCTGTCACATTGTATGGTACAAGCGGATGCTCGGCATCCTTAAAGCTTTCTTTCTCCCAACCGTCATAATTATGCACTTCCCGTTGCTTACCGCACAAAATTGCATATGCATCTTCGAGTGATGCATGCCACGGTTGCATTCCAAACGCCGGCGCACAAGGTCCGTAGACAGCTGCCGTATCACAAAGTGTTGTAAGCAAAAATGTAAAATTCGTGTTATCCGAATATCCCATAAACCACTTCGGTTTCGCCATACGGATGCGTTCAAAATCGATATACGGCACAACCTCACACATGAGTTCTCCGCCGCCGCACGACATAAGGATCTGCGAATCCTCACTGCAATATGCTTCGTTTAACTCCTCTCCGCATTTCTGCGGTGTATTGCTGATACCGGCTCCAAGATCCACATAACAATTTTCTCCCGCAATCGTCGGATGCCCCATTCCTTCAAAAATGCGCCTTGCATTGGCAAATGCGCTCTTGTATGGTTCTGTCGCACAACCAAAAGCCGGTGCTACAAATCCGATTGTTCCATTTTCTTCTAAAAAATCAGGATATTTCATGCGTCCCCTCCTTTTTCCCCATACTACCCCAAAACAGTTCCCCTTGCAACTAAAGTATTTCTTAAAATTTGTGAAACAGCAAAAAGACCACCAGGAGCAGCTGGCGGTCTAAACAGTTCTGATACAAACTTTATATTTCATTTTTTGACTGGAATAATGTAGATAGGAACGAATATTTTTCCAAAGAGAAGTATCTTTGCGATAATGGAATGCGGTATCGTAAGCAATTTTCTGACGATTACACCACAGATAGATATCATTGAGTTCGAGTTTCTCAACTTTTCGGATATTATTCATAAAAATCTCCAATTTCGACATCTCCCACTCGGAACGAATGTACAAAGAAAAGATGGTATTCGGACATTCAATTGTAATCTGCTGAGCATGCCATTCTTTCCTCAATCACGCTTCCTCCCCTCTGTTTATTAAGTCCATCGTACAATACCTTTCGACAAAATTCTATATAATATCTTGCTCTAAATTTTATATCCCCCGTCTGTCTTTTTTGATGTCAAAACACCGTCCCCACTCGTAAAATCCGGGATAAAGCTTTCCTGCGCAACATCCCCCTCCTGAATAAAAGCCTGCTCCACCCCAATGCGGATTGCTTCATTAATATAGTCCTCATATTCCCTGTGTGAAACTTTGCGTGCAAGTTCCGGAAACTTTGCCGCATGCTGCAGCGGCGTATACTGACTCATCATACTTAAGTATATCTGATTTCCATAATGTTCATACAGGTATGAAATGATTTTTTCGGCTTCTTTTACCTTACCCGGAAGAAGCAGCTGACGCACAATAACTCCGCGAGTCATAATTGCACCATCCTCTGCATCCGTTGGGATCACCTTTTGATTTTCGTCTTCGTTTCCACTGCTGCCATTTTCTTTCTTCGCGCACTCCCACATAAATTCAGGATGCGGCTGCTGACGCACCATCTCCGCGATGGCGGCCTTCGCAATCCCCGGGTAATCTGATGCGTGGGAATATTTTTGCGCCGTTTCGGCATTCATATACTTAAAATCCGGCAGATAGATATCCACAATTCCCTCCAGCATTTTTAAAGTGTCCACTTTCTCATATGCGCTCGTGTTATATACAATCGGTATCTGAAGCCCCTGCCTGCGTGCAGATTCAACAGCACGAATAATGTGCGGAATATACTGCCCCGGGGTAACAAGATTGATATTATTGGCCTTCTGCTCCTGAAGTTCCAAAAAAATCTCCGCCAAACGATCTCCTTCAATCTCAAATCCTGCATTTCCCTGCGCGATCTGTTCATTCTGGCAAAAAACACAATGCATTGCACAGCCACTGAAAAATACCGCACCACTTCCGCGTTTCCCGCTGATACATGGTTCTTCCCAGAAATGCAGAGCCGCCCGGGCGACCCGAAGTCCTGCATCGACCGCACATACACCTTTTTGCCCTTTGGCACGATTGACGTGACACTCCCTTGGACAAAGTGTACAATCTTCGTACCATCTATTTTCTTTATATAATGAAGAATTTGTTAATTTTTGATTTTTCATGTCTTTCCCTTGCGATTTCCTTTCAAACCCTCTACAATGATTTTATTGAAATTACTGCAAGCATGGTCATTCTTGAGCGAATCTCCAATATGCCTTATCAGGTTCGTTATGATCACGCACCGATCGCCGGCATTGCAAATGAGGCAAAATCCATTCCACGCGAATGGATCAACGAAGCAGGTAACGACATCATGCCGGAATTATATGACTATCTGAAACCCCTGATCCAGGGCGAAATTACCGTCTCTTACAAAGATGGTATTCCGGTCTATATGCCGGTTACACACCTAAAGCCTCGCGCTTAATTCATTTCGAATAACGTGTTGCGCTTTTGGTATCCCCGCAGAAAGGAAGGAATCAATTATGGCAACAAACACAACCAATCTGGCTGCCCGGTGCAAGCGGCGGCGCATGCGCTCTCTTGCAATCGCTTCGCTTACCGGGACTGCTGCCGCGCTTATCGGTGTCTATTTCGGGTTTGGAATCTATTACAACAAACACTTTTTTCCCAAAACGACCATCGGAGAACTTTCCTGTGGCAACAAGACCGCTGATTACGTCGAATCACAGAACATTGATGGCGCAAGCACCTATCTTCTGACGGTCTTAGACCGCAAAGACAACAAATTTCATATTGCCGGACCGGACATCAATTATCAATATGAAGCAACCGGCGAGGAACAGGCACTCTTAGACAAGCAGAATGGTTTTACCTGGCCTGTCAATATTTTTAAGACACACCAATACGAATTGAACCGTTCCTTTACCTATGATAAAGCGGCATTGGATACGCTCATCGATGACATGGAGATCTTCAATGAAGATTATATTACACAACCTGAGGACGCACACATTGATCTGTCCGAAGACGATGCCAAAGTTGTCGATGAGGTGGACGGTAACGCCCCGATCCGTGACCGGATTGTGGATGAGATCACGAAGGCTGTCGATAATCAGGAAACACAATATACCCTCTCCGATGCATGCTATGAATCCCCTGCGATCCATGCATCCGACAGTATCATCAGCGATACGATGTCCAAGATCGCGAAATACACCGCTTCCACGATCCACTATGAGATCGACGGAGCCGACGAAAATCTTGATTCCAAGACCATCCTTCATATGCTCGACATCAGTGATGACGGAAACGTAGCGATCAACGAAGATAAACTGACACAATTCGTGCAGCATCTTGCCAGTACATACAATACTTACGGAGATGTTCGTAATTTCAAGACATCATCCGGCGATACCGTAAAAATCGGCGGCGGTGATTATGGCTGGGTTATCAATAAATCAAAGGAATTCGATGAGATCAAGAAAGACTTGGAAGGCGGCTCTCCTGTGGAACGCGAACCGATCTACGAACAGACCGCCAAACAAAGCGGGCTCGATGACATCGGCGATACTTATGTGGAAATAGATTATACCAAACAACATCTGTGGTACTACAAAGAGGGCAAACTCATCACGGAAACCGACATCGTCTCCGGCAATATTGCGAGAAAAAACGGATCTCCGGACGGTGTATTTAAGATTGCTTACAAACAGAAGGATGCCACTCTCGTCGGCGAGAATTATGCATCCGATGTCAAATACTTTATGCCTTTTGCCTACAATGTCGGAATCCACGATGCCAGCTGGCGAAGCACCTTTGGCGAAGAAATCTATAAGACTTCCGGTTCACACGGATGCATCAATGTTCCGGCCAAGATTGCAAAGAAGCTTTATGAGACCCTAGAAGTCGGCACTCCGGTGATCGCATTCTACCGCGATCCTGTCACTCTGATCACAGAGAATTGTAAGATTTCCAATGCGTACTCTTACCGTGATCCGGATAAAAAAGACGAATAAGACTTACCTCTTTCCGCAAATTCAGATGGTAATCGAGTAGGAGGCGGTAACTAACCGCCGTCCTCTCACATCACCGTGCGTACCGTTCGATTTCACCCCGGTGTTTACGCAAATTGACTGTTATACAGCTTTGCATAGAACCCATTCTGCGCAAGCAGCGTCTCATGATTTCCCTGTTCGATGATCTTGCCGTCTTTCATAACCAGAATCACATCAGCCTCGCGAATTGTCGACAGACGATGTGCAACAATAAAGCTTGTTCTTCCCTGCATCATTGTAAGGAAGGCCTTCTGGATACGGATTTCTGTACGTGTATCGATGGATGATGTCGCCTCATCCAGAATCAGCATTGGCGGCAGGCAAAGCATAACTCTTGTAATACAAAGAAGCTGCTTCTGGCCCTGCGACAGGTTACCTCCATCTTCCGTGATCATCGTGTCATACCCTTTCGGGAGACGCTTGATAAAGCTGTGCGCATGCGATGCCTTTGCCGCAGCGATCATCTCTTCCTCCGTGGCATCCGGCTTACCCATACAGATGTTGTCGCGGATCGTGCCTTTTTTCAGCCAGGTCTCCTGCAATACCATACCATAATTGGCACGTAGGCTTTGTCTGGTCATATGCATGATATCATGACCACTGACTTCAATCTTACCCGAATTCGTGTCATAGAAACGCATCAGCAGATTGATCAGTGTTGTCTTGCCACATCCGGTCGGTCCAACGATTGCGATACGCTGTCCCGGCTTTACATGAAGATTAAAATCTTCGATCAGATGCTGCTCCGGAACATAAGAAAAATATACATTGTCGATATCCACGGTTCCGTCCGCCTCTTTCAGCACATACGCATCCGCATCGTCCGGAATCTCGGACGGCTCCTCGATCAGTTCAAAAATACGTGCCGCACAGGCAAGCGCATTCTGCAGTTCCGTCACAACGCCGGAAATCTCGTTAAACGGCTTCGTATACTGGTTTGCATAAGATAAAAAACATGACAGATTACCAACCGTGAATACTCCGCCCGTAAGAATCACTGCGAATGCCCCCGTAATTCCTACCGCAGCATACACGATACTGTTGATGAAACGTGTGCTCGGATTCACAATACTCGAGAAGAATGTCGCACGAAGCGAATACTTTTGCAATCTCTCATTGATTTCATCAAATTCTTCTAATGCTTCATCCTCATGGTTGAATGCCTGAACGACTTTCTGATTGCCGATCATCTCCTCAATTAAAGCGGTCTGCTCTCCACGTGTCTTCGACTGAAGCCGGAACATCGAATAGGTTCTCTTCGCAATAAAGCTTGCCACAAAAAGCGATAACGGTGTCAGAATTACAACAACAAGTGTGATCTTGATGTGAATGGAAAGCATAAAAAGAAGTGTTCCAACAATCGTTGCAACGCCCGTAAACAGCTGCGTAAATCCCATAAGAAGACCATCAGCAAATGTATCTACGTCTGCGATGATACGGCTGACCATGTCTCCGTGGGAATGACTGTCAATGTAACTGAACGGAAGCTTCTCGATCTTGTCGAAAGCGTCCTTTCGGATATCTCTTACAATGTTATAGGTCATACGGTTGTTCGCCATATTCATAACCCACTGTGCCACTGCCGTAATTAAGATCACGATCACGCCCTGCTTTGCAAGCGCAATGATTCCATCGAAATCCACTTTACCTTTTGCAAGGATCAGATCGATCGCTTTACCGGTAATGATCGGGAAGTAAAGGGTGAGTGCCACACTGACGGTTGCCAGAATGATCGACAACACAAGAAGAGGAATATAATGCTTCATATAATGAAGGACTTTCTTTAATGTAGCAAGCTGTCCCTGTCTTTTTTCTTTTGACTGCATTATCTGGCACCCCCTTTGTTTGTCTTTAATAAATCTTCTTTTTTAAACTGTGATTCGTAAATCTCACGATAGATCTCACAATTTTCAAGCAGCTGCTCATGTGTTCCGATGCCAGCCACCTGACCGTCATCCATGACGATGATCTTGTCCGCAAACTGGATGGATGATGTTCTCTGCGATACGATAAAAATCGTTTTGTTTCCCTTAAGATTGCGAAGTGCGGCGCGAAGTCTCGCATCTGTCGCAAAGTCAAGTGCGGAAGCACTGTCATCAAGGATCAAAATGTCCGGATTCTTAACGACTGCACGCGCGATCGTAAGACGCTGCTTCTGGCCTCCGGAGATGTTACGGCCCCCCTGCTCGATCATATAATCGAGCTTTCCTTCCTTGCCTTCCACAACATCCGTTGCCTGCGCCACTTCGATTGCCTTCCACAGTTCTTCATCGGTCGCATCGGGCTTTCCCCAGCGTAAGTTCTCTGCGATCGTTCCCTGGAATAATACTGCCTTCTGCATAACCACCCCGATCTTGTCGCGAAGCTCGGTCAGATCATAATCACGTACATCCTTGCCATCAATCGATACGCTTCCCTTTGATACATCATAAAAACGCGGGATCAGATTGACAACCGATGACTTACCAGAACCGGTACCGCCGATGATACCGATTGTTTCTCCCCTTTTTGCCGTAAAATCAATATCTGTAAGTGCTTCTTCCGACGTGGAAGCATAAGACATCGATACATGTGAAAATGTGACCGCATCGTCCCCGACTGCACGCTTTGTATCCGCATTCGGATTATTCTCAATGGTGGACTTTGTCTCAAGCACTTCCTCGATACGATTGCCGCATGCGATCGCCTTGTTGATCAGGATGATCAGATTGGCAAGTTTAACCAATTCCACAAGGATCTGCGACATATAGTTTACAAGTGCTACGACTTCACCCTGTGTGATGATGCCTCCAAACACTTCCTTGCCTCCGATCCAGATGACCGCAAGGATCGCACAGTTGATAATAATATAAGTCAGCGGGTTCATCAGAGTCGAAATACGTCCGACCACCATCTGCATGTTTGTCAGGAAATCATTGCTCGCATTAAACTCTTTCGCCTCATCTGCTTCTTTATTAAAAGCACGGATAACACGGGCACCCTCTAAGTTCTCTCTCGTATGTCCGAGCACACGGTCCAGCCCACTCTGTACTTTTTTAAACAGAGGGATGCTCGCAAGCATAACGGAAAATACAACAACGGAAAGGAGCGGAATCGCAACAACAAACACAAGTGCAGCTTTCACATTGACAGTAAAAGCCATAATCATGGCACCGAATACGATAAACGGTGAACGTAAAAACAGACGCAACACCATATTGACACCAGACTGCACCTGATTGATGTCACTTGTGATTCGTGTGATCAGTGTCGAACTTCCGATCGTGTCCATCTCTGAAAATGATAACGTTCCAATATGGGAAAAAAGCGAATGACGCAGCTTCGTAGCAACCCCAACAGCCGCCTTCGCTGCAAAATACTGAGCCGTAATCGAACAGGTAAGTCCGATCAGTGCCAGCAAAACTAAAACCCCGCCCATTTTAAAAATGTACGGACGGTCCGATACTGCAATACCGTGATCGATGATTGCAGCCATAACAAGAGGCACGATCAGTTCGAATGATGCCTCCAACAACTTAAAAAGTGGTGCGAATATGCATTCCTTTTTATAGTCACGCAAATAAACCAATAATTTTTTCATGATAAGTTCCTTTTTGTGAATCCCCTTCCTATTTTATCCGGCTTAAAATTATATCATGCGCGATTCTTTGATTCAAGTAATGTCCCATAAAGATTTGATGCAACGCCAAAAAGACCGGTCAAGCCGGTCTTCTTGTCGTTGAACATTTCATTAATGGCATCCGTGACAGTGTTTGCAGTCACCGCCACAAGATATGGATTTCCCATTCTTTTTATCTTTTATAAGACTTTTAGTAGCTAGTGCAACTACGACAGCGAGTATAACCAATACGATTGCTGTACCCATTACAACCACTCCTTTCAAAATAGGACGACCCATGCATACGTTTTTTCTGATTCGATGTTAGTATACTCTAACTTTCATTAGTTGTCAACAACTTTATTGATCGTTTTTTACTGGCACATTTTCCATACTTATGTTATAATCCTAGTTATGTAGCATAGCGCTGCATTCCATACACACATTGGAGGGTTAAGAATGCACAGTAATGAATCATCAGAAAATTATTTAGAGACTATCCTTATATTAAGTAAACGACTTCCTGTCGTACGTTCCGTAGATATTGCCAATGAACTCGGTTTCAAGAAATCCAGCGTCAGTATCGCTATGAAAAATCTCCGTGAGAAGGATCAGATTACCGTAACCGATGCAGGTTTCATCTATCTTACCGACACCGGACGTGAGATTGCCGAAATGATCTATGAGCGTCACGAATTACTTACCGAATGTCTCACCAAATTGGGGGTTGATCCTGAGATTGCCGCAGAGGATGCCTGCCGTATGGAACATGTAATCAGCGCAGAGAGCTTCGCTGCAATCAAAGCCCACGTTAGCGATAATATAAAAATCAACGGATAATTTACATAACCGACATAAGCAGACTTCCATAAAGTATTGCAAGAGACCAAAAGCGGATGAATCATTCATCCGCTTTTTTTTCAACAAAATCACTATAAAATGCACATTTTTCACAAGGCTTACCATAATAGTATCCCTGAATACAATCGGCCGATAACCGCTCGATTTCCTGCAGTTCTTCGCTCGTCTCAACGCCCTCAACACAGACTTTAAGATTTACGCTGTGGATCAATTGAATGACCTGATCCATCACCTGATGCTCATAGGCATTACTGAGCGCCTTAACAGTAAATCCGCGATCCAGCTTGATAATATTGGGCATAAGGTTCCCGATCGACTGAAGGTTGGAATATCCTGTTCCAAAATCATCGATTGCAATCAATACACCTCGTTCCTTCAGTTGCTGCCATACTTTGCGCACCGCCGGAGAATTCTCTACATGTCCGCTCTCTGTTAATTCAATAATTAAACTACCGGGGCTTAACTGATACCGGTCCAATCCTTCCATAACATCTTTCAAAAAGTCACTCTTCAAAATCTGTATATAGGAAAGATTTACACTGATTTTGAAATCCGGCCTTACCTTTTGACATTTTGCACACATCTCAAGTGCATGGTTAAGTACCCATCTTCCGACCGGGATAATCAGACCACTTTCCTCCAGAATGGGAATGAACTCGATTGGTGAGACACTTTCTTTCTCCGAAGTCCAAAAACGAAGCAGACTTTCCGCAGCAAACAGATGCGTTCCGCCTCTCGTAATGATCGGCTGAAAAAATACATCAAATCCTTCATAGTTATTAGAAACAGCCTTACGCATTTCCACAAGTATCTTTCTGCGTCGAAGGAACTTCTCATAATCCTCCACCTGAAAGTAGTAAACCTGATTCTTACCGCGTGCCTTTGCCTCACTGAGTGCAAACTGTGTATATTTCAACAATTCATTATAGTCAACCTGTCCTAACGCTTCTCCGCTAATTACACCTCCCGAAATTGTGAAAAAAGCACGATAATTTTCTTTGCGGATAAACTGATCCACATGGCTTCGGATTGCACGATATAACGTTTTGGCATCTTCCTGTGTTCCACCTGACGGATCGATAATCAAAAATTCATCGGCCACAACCCGAAATACTTTCTGATTTTCTTTCATGCAACTCTGGATGCAATTGGCAACTTCATGCAAAATAAAATCCCCATACTCAACCCCAAACTTTTCATTAATCGTCTTAAAGCTGTCAATACCGATACGAAGAGCAAATCCGTTCGTCATCCTATCATGCTTTTGATTCCATGCCTCCTTGATCGCTAAACTCTCCAACAATCCACTGACATTGTCTGCGATTGGCTTCGTACCAGCCTCATTGATGCATCCCACAAAATACTCCGGTCTGCCGTCTGTCCCCAGAATCATACGCCCTCTGCACGTAATCCAGATTGGTTCTTTGTCTACACCAAGCCAGCGATACGTCAGATTATGTTCAAGCTTCTTTCCTTCCAGCAACAATCTCAGATCTTCCACAAGTTCTGCGACATCATCCGGATATACAAACTGCTTATGCGTTTCCAACACATTATGAAATGTAAACGATGGAATAGCAAAACGCTTCATTGCTTTCTTCGAAATATAGTACTGATCATTACGCACATCAAAAACATACAGATAGTCATCCATACACGGATCAAACGCTTCAATCATTCCGCAAAAAAGTTCAAACAGATTTCCCCCATTAGTTTCTTCCATATTATTTCCCTCCCAAATTATTTATTCTTCATCATAATGGTCCAAAAAATGATGACGAACACCAGCTTTTTTATATGCAATTACAGTATTGAGATTTACATTTTCTACGCTTCGGAATATATTCTTGGCAATATATGGGCTCTTCTTCTCCAACGAGTGAATCAATTCCTTAATTTCAGCTCTCTTCGACCCTTTCTCCGTTCCCCCGCATGATGCACAATTCTCGGTAAACCGGCACGCACATTGGATAAAATGCAGATCGTTGTATCGAGCCCAATGAATGATATCGTCCTCCCGTATCAGATAAAGCGGACGGATAAGTTCCATTCCCGGGAAGTTTGTGCTGTGCAGTTTGGGCATCATAGTCTGAATCTGTGCTCCGTAAAGCATTCCCATCACGATTGTCTCGATCACATCGTCAAAATGATGTCCAAGTGCGATCTTGTTACATCCAAGTTCTCTTGCCTTACTATACAGATGTCCCCTTCTCATACGCGCACACAGATAACAGGGAGAATCCGTAATATCCGCTACCGTATCAAAAATTTCCGTTCGAAACACAGTGATCGGAACATTTAATATCTTGGCATTATTCATAATCGTCTCGTAATTGACCTCATTATATCCCGGATTCATAACAAGAAAGACAACCTCAAAATTCTTCTTTCCGTGTCGTTCCAATTCCTGAAAAAGCTTTGCCATCAGCATAGAATCTTTACCGCCGGAAATACATACCGCGATCTTGTCACCGTCCTTGATCATCTCATACTCATTAATCGCCTTCGTAAACTGTCTCCAGATCGTCTTCTTGAACTTCTTAATGATGCTTCTCTCCACATCCTTTGCACGATCGTCAAGACGTTCCTGTTGATCCTCGTCCGGCTTCATGAAGTCTGCAAGCTTTTTTCTCAGATAAGCACGATAACCGCCCTCAACGCTATAAGCCTCATATCCCTGTTCCTGCAGATTCTGTGCGATCTCATCGCTTTTCTGCCCCGTATAACAGATCAGATAAACCGGAATATCTTTCGAAACTTCATCAATTCGTTCACCGAGTTCCTCCCAATAGATATTCAATGCCCCGGGATACGTTTCTTTCTCAAAATCTTCTTCACTCCGAAGATCGATTACCTGTTTATCTCTTGCATCTTTCTGTAATTCATCAATTGTTTTACGATACATTACTCGTCCTCTCATCACTCACTTTACCTACTGATTATAGCATTGTCCGCATTCTCTCACAAGGTAAATTCGAATCAGAATCCATCCGATTTTGAAGTAAACTATGAATTTTTCGTTCATGGGATGACAATATGAAAAACCTGTGCTATAATACGCATGTTTTAAAACCCGCATGGGTGTGGATTTTTAAAGAGAACTCTTTTTTCGCCACAAGACAAGATGTCGTGTGGTTTTTTTGTGTCATTTTTGGGGAGGTATATTATGGATCAGACTTTTATGAAAGAACGCAAAATTATCCCTTTGGTACTTTCCATGTCCTTACCTATGGTTTTATCCATGCTGGTAAATTCTCTCTACAATATCGTGGACAGCTACTTTGTTGCTAAAGTAAGCGAAGATGCCATGACGGCACTCTCCCTCGTTTACCCGGTTCAGATCATTATAACCGCCATCTCCGTTGGTTTCGGTGTTGGTATCAATGCCATGATTGCTTATTTTCTTGGTGCCGGAGATGACAAAAGCGCCAATAACGCCACAACACTCGGAATGGTTCTCAGTGCGGTTCACGGGCTCATTCTTACGATTGTCTGTATTGCTTTTATCCCAAAATTTTTAGGAATGTTCACTAAAAGTGATAACGTAATCGCACTCGGCGTCGAATATGCAAATATCGCATTTGCATTTTCCATCATCATTACGGTTGGAATTGCATTGGAAAAAATATATCAGGCTGTCGGACAGATGAAAGTCACGATGATCGGCATGACAGTGGGGTTTGTTTCCAATATTGTGCTTGATCCTCTTCTCATCTTCGGTATCGGTCCGTTTCCACGCATGGGGATGTCCGGTGCTGCACTCGCAACCGGAATCGGTCAGGCTTTAACTCTGATCTGTTATATCTTGATTTATCTGATTCTGCCAATTCCGGCACGTATCCGTCTTCGTGACATGCATGGAGACCTCGCATTAATCAAAAAGCTCTATTCTATCGGTGTCCCCGCGACACTCAATATGGCGCTTCCATCGCTCCTTATTTCTGCACTTAACGGAATTCTCGCCACATTCGGTGAATCCTACGTCCTTGTGCTTGGCGCCTATTACAAACTGCAGACCTTTATTTATCTTCCGGTCAACGGTATCATTCAGGGAATCCGACCGCTCGTTGGCTACAATTACGGAGCCAAAGAATATCATCGTGTAAAACAGATTTTTATAACTGCTTTAATAATGGCTTTTGGGATTATGGCATTAGGACTGATTCTAAGCCGGATCGTTCCGGCCTCACTAATCGGAATTTTTACAACCAATCCCGCAACAATTACCATCGGAGTTCATGCAATGCATATCATCAGCCTCGGGTTTGTCATATCTGCGATCTCCGTTACCTGTTGCGGTGCGCTTGAAGGGCTGGGTGCCGGCATGCCTTCTCTTATGATCTCACTGCTCCGCTACCTGATCATCATAATTCCGGTTGCATTTGGACTCAGCCGCTCGCTAATGGCCGATGGTGTCTGGATTGCGTTTCCGATTACCGAAGGGTTGACCGCAATACTTGCATGGATGATCTATCATGTAAAGACCCGGAAAATGTTTTCATCTTAAAATTCGGGTTTGTCGTGATCAGATAGGCTTTCAAAACGGACGATACCGGATGAT
>OBLI01000308.1_pt1 | contig 53432 bp, 51 predicted proteins | sample 1519701 | NCBI WGS metagenome assembly OBLI01 (sample SAMEA3663005, study PRJEB22513) | pig gut metagenome | biome: pig gut; feature: pig-associated habitat; material: faeces | place: France | collected 2012
CTCCGCGAAGCGCCTGAGCACCTACGGAGCGCAAGAATGTTCAATTAATGGAAATTGATGTTTTAAAAATGCGCGAAGCGCAAAACAATATTTTATCGTTCTCTTAAAAACTAATAGTTAGATGTTGTTTAAAACAATTTCTATCTGATAGATTGCTGCTTTCTTGCGAAAGCTCAATTAGCTTAAAAGGTGTTTACCCTTTTAAAGAGAAAGGTCTGCACGATGCCCCTTGCTGCCAGATAGCAGATGAAGGCCAGCCACAGACCGTGGTTGTGGAGGGCAGGGGCGGCAGCAAAAAAGACGGCGAAGAAGAGCACGCCAGCCACCGCCGAGGACAGGAGCATGGCGCGTGTGGAGGTGGTGCTTATGAACACGCCGTCCCACACGAAGGCAGCCACGCCGGCCACGGGTATGGCCACCGCCCATGGCAGATACCGGGCTGCGGCGGCAAGCACAGGAGCGTCGTCGGTGAGGAGCGACAGGAAGGTGTTGCCCCCAATGGCGTAGACGGCGGTGTAGGCCGTGGTGAGGATGGCTCCCCACACGAACAGGCGGCGCACCGTGGCGTGAAAGCCCGTGCGGTCGCCAGCGCCGGCATACTTGCCGCAGAGAGCCTCGCCGGCATAGGCAAAGCCGTCCATGACGTAAGAGAAGAGCGTGAAGAGCTGCATGAGCAGGGTGTTGACGGCAAGCACAACGGTGCCTTGCGTCGCTCCTGCCGACACGAAGAACAGGTTCACGGCAACGAGAAACAGGGTGCGGAGGAAGATGTCGCGGTTGACGTTGAAGAACCGCATGAGAGCCTCGCCCCGCGTGACAGCCCTGAACGACAGAGACCTGAGCAAGCCGCGGTGCTTGAGGCAGGCATAGGAGGCAGCAACCAGCAGTCCGCCCCATTGGGCTATGAGCGTGCCCGTGGCCACGCCGTCAATCTTCATCCCCAGCCCATAGACCAGGACGAGACTCGCCACGATGTTCACAATGTTCTGCACGATGCTCACCGTCATGGTTATGCGCGTGTTCTGCAGGCCGATGAACCACCCCGTGAAGGCGTAGAGGCAGAGCATGGCGGGAGCGCCCCACACGCAGATCTGAAAATAGGTCCGGACGAGAGGCTGCAACGACGGCTCCACGCCCATGACGCTTATGGCCAGGGCGAGCAGGGGGCGCTGAAGCACGATCACGGCGAGCGCTACGGCAAGCGCCACGCACAGGCCGCGCATGAGAAGAAGCATGGTCTCGGCGCTGTCGCCACGGCCGTAGGCTTGCGCCGTCATGCCGCTTGTGCCCATGCGCAGGAAGCCGAACACCCAATAGATGACGTTGAACAGCATGCTGCCCACGGCAATGGCGGCTATGTAGGCGGCGTTGCCGAGGTGACCTGTTATCGCCACGTCAACCAGTCCGAGCAACGGCACCGTGATGTTTGTCACTATTGCGGGAAGGGCAATGTTCAGAATTTCCTTGTCTTTGTTTTTCAGCAATTTCATTTTGAGGTTTTTTATCTGTCATCACCCTCGCTCTCTACTTTGTCGCTTTGACAGAGCAAAAGGGGGACGAACCATGTCAAAAACATATATGTGCGAGGGGTCCTGTAAATCTTAATTGTGTGCAAAGGTACCACTAATTTCAAAAAAAATAGAGACAACGGAGACAATTCTTGTTTAGCCGATTTAAAGAAAAACGGCATTTTAAGAATTGTCCCTATTGTCTCTATTGTCTTAAAAACTCAAGAAGCCTGTGCCCCATTTATCTTTAGCGAAGCCCGCCAGGGCCTATGTGCTCCATTGTCTTTTCTTCTTTTCTTAGTTTCTGAACACCAGCTTGTTGTCGGCGGCATCGATGGTGATGGGTTTCTCGCGGCTCACCTCGTCAGAGAGAATCTTCTTGGAGAGGTCGTTGAGCACCATGCGCTGGATGGCACGCTTCACGGGACGGGCACCAAACTCGGGGTCGAAGCCCTCGTCGGCAAGCAGACTGATGGCGGCGGGAGACACGTTGAGCGTGAAGCCTTGCGGTTCAAGCATCTTCTTCACGGCGTTCATCTGGAGCGTCACAACCTGGGCAATCTCTGGCTTGGTGAGCGGCAGGAACATGATGGTCTCGTCGATGCGGTTGAGAAACTCAGGGCGTATGGTCTTCTTCAGCATGTCCATGACCTTGGTCTTGGTGTCGGCGATTATGTGGTCGCGGTTGTCGGGCGTCATGCCTGCAAACTGGGCCTGTATGTACTGGCTTCCGAGGTTAGAGGTCATGATGATGATGGTGTTCTTGAAGTTGACGGTGCGCCCCTTGTTGTCGGTCAGACGGCCGTCGTCGAGCACCTGAAGCAAGATGTTGAACACGTCGGGGTGAGCCTTCTCTATCTCGTCGAAGAGCACCACCGAGTAGGGTTTGCGGCGCACAGCCTCGGTGAGCTGTCCACCCTCATCGTAGCCGACGTATCCTGGAGGCGCACCGATAAGACGGCTGACGCTGAACTTTTCCTGATATTCGCTCATGTCGATGCGCGTCATCATGGTCTCGTCGTTGAACAGATACTCGGCCAACGCCTTTGCCAGCTCCGTCTTGCCCACACCCGTGGTGCCGAGGAAGATGAAAGAAGCGATAGGACGCTTCGGGTCTTGCAGTCCGGCACGGGAGCGGCGCACGGCATCGCTCACAGCCTTTATGGCCTCGTCCTGGCCAATGACGCGCTTGTGGAGCTCCTCCTCCAGTTGCAGCAGCTTCTCGCGCTCGCTCTGCATCATTCGGGTGACAGGTATTCCTGTCCAGCGGCTCACCACCTCGGCAATGTCATCGGCTGTGACCTCCTCGCGGATCATGGCGTTGCCGCCCTGCGTGTTGCGCAGCTGGGCCTGAATGTCCTTGATGTCTTGTTCGAGAGCCTGCAGCTTGCCGTAGCGTATCTCAGCCACGCGCTCATAGTTGCCTTCGCGTTCAGCCCGCTCTGCCTCAAACTTGAGTTGCTCCATCTGCTGCTTGTCTTGCTGAATTTTGTTCACCAGCCCCTTCTCGCTCTCCCATTTTGCACGGAACGACTTCTCCTGGTCCTTCAGTTCGGCAATGTCCTTGTCGAGCTGTGCAATCTTGTCGGCATCGTTCTCGCGCTTTATGGCTTCGCGTTCGATCTCGAGCTGTTTGAGCTTACGCGTGATCTCGTCGAGCTCCTCAGGCACCGAGTCGCGCTCCATGCGCAGCTTGGCAGCCGCCTCGTCCATGAGGTCTATGGCCTTGTCGGGGAGGAAGCGGTCAGAGATGTAACGCTCCGACAGCTTCACGGCAGCAATGCAGGCATCGTCCTGGATACGCACCTTGTGGTGGTTCTCGTAGCGCTCCTTCAAGCCGCGCAAGATAGAGATGGCCGACAGCTCGTCGGGCTCGTCGACCATGACGGTCTGGAACCGGCGCTCCAGGGCTTTGTCTTTCTCGAAATATTTCTGATACTCGTTGAGCGTTGTTGCGCCGATGGAACGCAGCTCGCCACGCGCCAACGCCGGTTTGAGGATGTTGGCAGCGTCCATTGCTCCCTCGCCGCCTCCTGCACCCACGAGGGTGTGGATCTCGTCGATGAAGAGAATGATGTTGCCGTTGCTGTTGGTCACCTCCTTGATGACGCTCTTCAGACGCTCCTCAAACTCGCCTTTATATTTGGCACCTGCAACCAGGGCACCCATGTCGAGCGAGTAGAGCTGCTTGTCCTTAAGGTTCTCAGGCACGTCGCCCCTCACTATGCGCTCGGCGAGACCTTCAACGATGGCTGTCTTGCCTGTGCCCGGCTCGCCAATGAGGATCGGGTTGTTCTTTGTGCGGCGCGACAGGATCTGCAGAACGCGGCGAATCTCCTCATCACGGCCAATCACAGGGTCGAGCTTGCCTTGGCGTGCTTCCTCAACGAGGTTCTTGGCATATTTGGACAGGCTCTGATAGTTTTCGTCGCCCGACTGCGACTGCACCTTCTGTCCTTGGCGCAGCTCCTGAATGGCCTTAACGGTCTCGGCCTCTGTCATTCCTGCATCCTTCAAGATGCGGCTTGCTGTGGAGCTCACCTGCAGAAGGGCGAGGAGCAGAGGCTCGACGCTTGTAAACTCGTCGCCGTTTTTCTGGGCGAAGTCTTGAGCGCGTTGCAGCACCGTGTTGGTGTCGTTGGAGAGGTAAGGCTGTCCGCCCTGCACGCGTGGCAAGCGCTTGATCTCGCTGTCTACCACCATCTCTATCTGACTGGCATTGGCTCCGAGCTTCTGGAATATGTAACCTGCCACATCCTTGGCCTTCACCATCACACCCTTCAGAAGGTGTACTGGCTCAATAGACTGCTGTCCGTTCTGCTGTGCGGTGTTCACAGCCTCCTGAACGGCTTCCTGAGCTTTGATTGTGAATTTGTCAAATGTCATATTTTAATCTCCTTTCTTGTGTTTTGTTTTCTAATTGTTGTTTCTGTTTCTTCTTGAAACGTTGTTTCTGTTTCTTCTTGAAACGTTGCTTCTATTTCAATTCTTTGTTTCCGTTTCACAATAATTTTTTCACAAACTACATGCCTTGGAATAATTTAATGACAAATTGTCGGTTGTTTGTGACAAATTGACAATTAAGATATTGTGCTCAAGAAATTAGACTGCTTTTATTCGCTTTATAATCAGATGGTTATGATCTGTTGATTGCTTCTGCCTGCTTTGCCCTTTTCTATTTTTTTTTCTATCTGTTTTTATCTTTTTCTTTCTGATTTTATCTCTCTCTGATATTATCTTTTCTCTCTGTTTTTATCTTTTTCTCTCTGATTTAATCTTTTTCTTTCTGTTTTCTTTCCCCATTGTCCGTCTCAGGCTTCCAAAGCGTGAAGCGCCCGTCTGTCCACACAGCCTTGTAGGGGCTTATGGTCTTCAGACAATTTAAGACAAACAGGTTCTTCTCGTTTTGGGCTTCTGCGTCGGCGAGATAATAGGGCAAGCGGTGGGTGTGGTTGAAGGCGAAACGTATGTAACGCTCGTTCATGGCATCAGCAGAGAACACGGTAGAGAAGACAGCGTAAGGACGGCAGCCCAAGAGGGAGATGGCTGTCAGGGAACCGTCGCTTATGAGGTAGGAGCCGTCGGGAAGAAACGGCTTGACATGCTTGATCAGGTGGTTGTGGGTGTCGGCGTTTTCCTTCGTCGTCATGATGGGGCCCGTGAGCTTGCTGTCGACGGTGTGTAGACAGGCGGGTCTGTTGCCGTCTTCCATCATTGGGCGGAAGATGTTGGTGTAGACCATGCCCATGCAGACGGCTACGAAGGCAAGACGCAATGCTCGTGGATAGGCCAAGCTGGCGTTGCTGTTTGCGTTGCTGCTAAGCGTGGCCAACAGTTTTCGTCCTTGTTGGTCGAAGGCGTAGAGGGCCAATGGTAGGGAGAGCAGGCATGTGCCTTTGCAGGCGAAGGCCGGTCCTGCGTTGCTGCCGAGCGGTTCGAGCAAGGGCAGACAGAGACAGAGGGCAAAGAAATGTTTCAAGGCAGGAGAGGCGTCTTTGCTGGCCAGGCACAGGGCGAAGCCGAAGAAACTGATGCCAATGGTTATGCTTGACGGGTGTTCCCAAAAATAGATGCAGACCATGGTGAGGCAGAACAGGAAGGCGAGGATGCCTGTGCGCATGAGTCGTGTGAGGCGACTGTAGGCAAGCCACATGAAGGCGGTGACGACGAGAATGACGGATGTGGCTGAAATCTCGGTCTTGTGAATCTCGTAGAAACAGATGAGGATGGCCTTCATGTTGTGGGTATCGGCACTATTGCCCCCAATGTGGATTATGCTTTGGAGGGTGAACGCCATTATGTCGCCGTAGCCTGTGGCGATGATGAGCAGGTATGTCAGGGCAAAGCCCACGACCCATCCTGCGGTGAAGGTGAGCGCTTGAAGGCGGAACGGGTGGACACCCCAAGGCACGAGGCGTCCCATGAGCCAGGCAGCGAGCGGGAAGACCACGAACGCAAGGTTGGTAATGCGGAAGAAGAACGCCAGAGCTATGAGAAAGCCTGAGATGGCGATGTAGAGCAGGCTCGACGACTGACCCTTGTGGTAAGACAGCAGGGCTGCCATGAACAGCAGGGCGGTGTAGTCGTTATAGGTCATCTCGGTGTAGGCTCCAAAGATGGAAAGCACGGTGAGCGCAAGGCCCGCAATGACGTATCGGCGTGGGACGTAGCGTTTGCAGCTGATGTAGGTAACCACCTGCATTATGACACTAAACACGAGAAACATCAGGCGCATGGCAAGGAAGCTGTCTGCATGAAACAGACGGAGAATGCACGACGACACGGTGAACGACAGGAGCCATTGGCCGAGGAACACCGAAGGGTAGGGGTCGGAGGCAATGTGCTCGTAGCCCGACATGTACATTCCGATGTCGAGGAAGGAGAGCCCCTGAAACATCTGTGCTCCAAGGTACAGGGTAGAGAAACACAGGTAGATGATGAAGGGCAGGTCTTCTCTGCAGCAGCTGGGTTTGTGGTTGGGTTCTGACATGTGACAAGGTTTTTTTGATAAGAAACGTTTATGAAGGGTAGGCAAGGAGCGCCTTGCTCTTTAGAAAAGCTCGGCAAGGAGCGCCTTGCGTCTTTCCTCACATTCGGCAACGATGGAGCGCATGGTCTCTTCTGCTGTCAACACCTTGTTTATATAGGCAGCCGACTGGCCGATCTCCAGTTCGCCGTTCTCGATGTCGCCTTCAAAGATTCCACGTTTTGAGGCAGCAGGACCAAGGATCTCTCTCAGCTGCTCCTTCGTGACGTTGCCGCTCTGCTCAGCCTCCGCAATGCGGTCGTAGAGAGCGTTGCGCACAAGGCGGGTGGGGGAGAGAGCCTTCAGGCAGAGCATGGTGTCGCCCTCGCCGCCTTCAATGCACCTCTGCTTGAACGCGTCGCTTGCCGAGCTCTCGGCACACAGCGCAAAGGCAGAGCCTATCTGCACACCCTCAGCACCCATGGCCATGGCGGCAAGCATCTGTCGGCCTGTGGCAATGCCTCCTGCCGCAATGACGGGAACGGTCACCGTGTCGCAGACGGCGGGGATGAGCGACAGGGTGGTGGTCTCTTCCTTGCCGTTGTGGCCTCCTGCCTCGAATCCCTCTGCCACGATGGCGTCGACGCCAGCTGCCTCACACTTGGCTGCGAGCTTGCTGCTCGGCACCACATGCACCACCGTCATGCCTGCTGCGTGGAGCATGGCGGTGTATTTCTTTGGGCTTCCTGCCGATGTGAACACGATCTTCACGCCCTCGTCGATGAGAATCTGCATCAGACGGTCAATCTCGGGATACATCAGCGGCACATTCACGCCCCACGGCTTGTCGGTGGCAGCCTTGAGTTTGGTTATGTGCTCAACGAGCGTTTCGGGGTGCATGGAGCCGGCGCCGAGCAGTCCGAGACCGCCGGCGTTGCTCACGGCAGCAGCCAGTCGCCATCCGCTGCACCACACCATGCCGCCCTGTATGACGGGATGTTCTATCCCGAAGAGCTTTGTTATTCTGTTCTGTTTCATAGTGCTTATTGGGTTTTGTGGATTTTGTTCTGTTTTTTGTTCTTAGGTCTTTGCCCTTTGTTCTGTTATAAAAAAAGAGGATGTGTCAAAACGGAATTTAAAAAAACTCCCTTTTTTACACACCCTCTCGCTTTTTGTTATAGCGCGTCAGCTAAGCGCGCCAAGATAGATTGTCTTACAAAAAATGCTTCCGAAAATATTTCCAGGTATAATCCGAAAACCAATGCTCCGAAAAAGCTCCGAAAGCCTTTACTTCACAAACTTCTTTCCGTTCACGATGTAAATGCCCTTAGGCAGCGACGAAGCGTCTGTGCCCACATACACGCCGTTGACGGTGAAGATGCGGTTGTCGGCGGGGCGCACGTTGGCCTTGTCGGTAACCACGTTCTCGATGCCTGTAAGCGTGACGGTCTGCTCGATGAGCAGGTCGTCGAACCACAAGCGGCTCTCCTCGTCCTGAGCTGTGAACGAGAGCTTGAAGGTGCCGTTCAGCGTGGTCTCGATCGTGAACGTGTTCCACTGGCTCTTCTTCATCGTGAACTCTTTCTCCAGCTTGTCGCCGAGGTTCACCTTGAGCGTTGTTCCCTTGTCGTTGGCAAAGGGAGCCACCTTGATGGTGATGGTAGCCTTGTCGCCGTTCAGGGTGAAGGACGGCGACGTGAAGGTGGGGTTGTAGTTTTTCTCGCCAAACAGCGCACACTTGTTGCCGCCGAATGCGTGGGCATCAAGACCTAAGGTCCATCCCTTGAGGTCGGTGGTGAAAGCGCTTTTTGTCTGTGAGCCCCATGCTCCCATTCCGCCGAGTCCCTTACACTTGTCGAAGCTCTCGTGCATCACGGTCTCCGTCTTTGTTGTAGGCTCTGCGGGCTTGGTGTTTGAAAGGAACATGAACGACACTGTTCCGTCGCTGTTGCGCTTGATGTCGGTGAGGCCGTGGTTCAGCATGAAGGTGCCGTCGGTGTTCTGGTTATAGAGGAACGGCTTTGTCAATGAGGTGTAGACGAAGCTGTTGCGTGAGCCGTAGGGGAAGCAGTCGCCCTGCTCGGTGTATCTGCTCAAGGTGCCGTCGGCAGGCGCAATGGTGCAACGCTGGTGGCCGGGATCGTCGTTAGGCTGGTTCATGTTCCACACGTCCTCGTCATAGTCGACATGCGTGATGAGCAGACCGTTTGCAGCAAGCGCTGCGTCCCAGCCTGTGCGCTGGCGGTTCTCCATGATGTAGAACTCGTTTCTGTGGGCGTCGTTATACATGATGTAAGCGTTGCCGCCCTGCGATGTGGGCTTCACGTTGTCTATCTGCTTGTCCTCAGAGCCCAGCTCAACGGGTGTGAGCCATCCTGCCACCCATTTCTCGTAGGCTGTGTAGTTGGCAGGGCGGAAAGAGTTTTCGTTGTAGCTGCCTGAGCACATGATGTCCCATGAACCCATGCCGTAAGCGCCAGAATAGTCGACGTCGTAATAGTCGGGGAAGCCGAGACAATGAGAGAACTCATGGCAGATTGTTCCAATGCCGCTTATGAGGTTGGCGTTGGGGTCGTTGTCCTTGATCTGGTCAATCTCGTTGCTGCAGGCGTATTGTTTCAGCTTTTTGCCGTCGTATTCGGCGAAAGCTGTGGTTCTGCGGCTGGCGTGTGGCCAAATAGAACTCTTGTCGGTGCTGGTGGCCTGTCCGTAACCAGCGTAGATAAGGTAGACGAGGTCAACGTCGCCGTTGTTGTACCAGTCATATTGTGCCATGTTTACACCTTCGTTATGAGCTTGCTTAAGACACTCGTTCACCACATCAACGGTCTTTTCCTCGTAGTTGTTGCCATAATATTCATAGTTGGAAGGCATCATGTAAGGGCCTTTCACGTCGAAGGTGAGGTCGAAGCGTCCGTCGCTCTGGGCGAGGAAATAGTCTTTCACGCTGCCCACAAATCCGTCGCTGGTGCTGAATCCCTCTTTGTTCATCATGTCTTTGTAGAACGCGTTGTCGTGGCCGTCCTTAAACTTCTTGTTAGGGAACTCGGCAAGGAGTATGAGGCAACGTTTGCTGCCAAAATACTTGTTGCCCACGCCAGCCACGCGCTTGGGGCTTGTGTGGGAGATGGCGCTGAACTTGGCGCGGCGCTTGCTTGCCTTTTTCTTGAAGGTGTCGGCCGATGTGAGCGAGTAGGTGCCGTCTTCGTTGGCCATGTAGATGTTGCCTTCCTTGTCTTCGTAGAAGTTGACGGTCTCGTCGCCCTTAAGCTGTGCATAGACCGTTGTTCCGTCTGCGAGTGTGATGTTGTGCCATATTCCCGGAAGGGCGGGCACGGCGAATGTCATGATAGATGTCAGCAAAAAGAGCGACATCAGCAGGATTGTTTTTTTCATTTCTGTTTCTTACGCTGTATTTTTGTTCTTTTTTTCTTGTTCCTTTATTTTGTTCCTTCATCTTGCTTCTTTGTTTTATCGTTTCTCTTCCTTCCATCTTCCATTTTTCTCTTCTCCTCTCTTTCCTTTTTTCCTCTCTTTCTTTTCCTCTTTTTCCTTCTTTATTTTCAAAGGCCTTTTCATCTTTTACAAGAGGTCTTTTAAAATTTTTGTTTTAGTAAATAATCCTTGTACACCAAAACAACTTGCAAAATTACAGATTTATTCGCATGTGGCAATGATTTGTAAATTTAATTCAGTTTTTTTAATTTATTTCGTTATAATTTTGAATATAACACAAACATTCAGTAATTTTGCAGAATGGAACTTATTAAGGAAAGAGATTTTTAAGTGAAGAGTGAAGAGTGAAGAGAGAAGAATTCAATGGCTAAGGCTGTTTGTGGCTGATGCATTTTTTTTGCGCTTTTTTCGTCCTTTTGGGCTTTGCTTATGCTTTTTATGGCATTCTCTGCTTTTAAGCTCTTTGCTTTAGTGGCAGCTCTTTGCTTTTTAGCTTTTGCTGCAACCGTTAACTTTTTGAACGACGCATTTGAGGGAAAATCACAACAATAATAAAAATAAGATTACAAAAAAATGAAAGAAAAAGAGAAAGAGGTAGTACAGCTACCCGAAAACGCCTTCAGAGAACTGAAAGAGGGCGAGGAATACCAGCCGCTGATGAGCGGACGTAAGGTGTACCCCGAAGTGAATTTCTGGTCTGTGACATGGGGCGTGCTCATGGCCATGGTGTTTTCAGCAGCTGCCGCCTACCTGGGCTTGAAGGTGGGTCAGGTGTTTGAGGCCGCCATCCCGATAGCCATCATTGCTGTGGGCGTGTCAACAGCGGCTAAGCGCAACAAGGCGCTCGGCGAGAACGTCATCATTCAGAGCATCGGTGCCTGCTCGGGAGCCGTGGTGGCAGGTGCCATCTTCACGTTGCCCGCCATCTACATCTTGCAGGCTAAATATCCCGAGATGAGCGCTTCGTTCATCAAGGTGTTTATCTCGTCGCTGCTTGGCGGCGTGTTGGGCATCTTGTTCCTCATCCCGTTCCGTAAATATTTCGTGAGCGACATGCACGGCAAGTATCCTTTCCCCGAGGCCACAGCCACAACGCAGGTGCTCGTGAGCGGAGAGAAGGGCGGCAGCCAGGCTAAGCCGCTGCTCGTTGCCGGACTGATAGGCGGTCTTTACGACTTTTTCGTGGCAACCTTTGGCTGGTGGAACGAAAACTTCACCACGCGCGTGGTGTCGTGGGGACAGAGCCTTGCCGACCACGCCAAGGTGGTGTTTAAGGTGAACACAGGAGCTGCCGTGTTTGGTCTGGGCTACATCATAGGTCTCAAATATGCATTCATCATCTGTCTTGGCTCGTTTGCCGTGTGGTGGCTGCTGGTGCCAGGAATGTCTATCGTGTTTCATGACACCGTGCTTAACGCTTGGAGCCCGGAGATCACAAAGACCGTGGGAGCAATGTCGGCAGAGGAGATCTTCAGATATTACGGCAAGAGCATAGGCATCGGCGGCATTGCCATGGCAGGAATTATCGGCATCATCAAGTCGTGGGGCATCATACGCAGCGCCGTGGGACTGGCTGCCAAGGAGATGAAGGGCGGCAGCTCGGCCAACAAGGAGCAGCTGCGCACCCAGCGCGACATCTCGTTCAAGATCATTGCCGTCGGTTCCATCGTCACCATCATCGTGACGTTCCTGTTCTTCTGGTTCGGCGTGATGGAGGGCAACATCCTGTTTGCCATTGTCGGCATTCTGCTCGTAACCGTCATTGCCTTCCTCTTCACCACCGTGGCGGCAAACGCCATTGCCATCGTGGGCAGCAACCCCGTGTCGGGAATGACGCTCATGACCCTCATCCTCGCTTCTGTCGTTATGGTGGCCGTTGGCCTGAAAGGCACGGGCGGCATGGTGGCAGCCCTCATCATGGGTGGCGTGGTCTGCACGGCCCTGTCGATGGCGGGCAGCTTCGTTACCGACCTCAAGATCGGCTATTGGCTCGGCACAACCCCTGCCAAGCAGGAGACATGGAAATTTCTCGGCACCCTGGTGTCGGCAGCTACCGTTGGCGGCGTCATGATTCTGCTCAACGAGACCTACGGCTTCGCAAGCGGCAGCCTGGCTGCTCCACAGGCCAACGCCATGGCAGCCGTCATTGACCCTCTGATGAACGGTGTGGGTGCTCCCTGGGTGCTCTACGGCGTGGGCGCTCTCATCGCCATTGTGCTCACCTGGGCTGGCGTTCCTGCTTTGGCGTTTGCCCTCGGCATGTTCATTCCGCTGGAGCTTAACACCCCGCTGCTCGTGGGCGGCATCGTCAACTGGTATGTGACCTCACGCTCTAAGGACGCAAAGATAAACAGCGAGCGCGGCGAGAAAGGCACGCTCCTTGCCAGCGGCTTCATTGCCGGCGGTGCGCTGATGGGTGTCCTGAGTGCTCTGCTGCGCTTCGGCGGCTTGAACCTCGTCGACGAGAATTGGTTGGCCAACCCGCTGTCGGAGCTGTGCTCGCTCGGAGCTTACATTCTGCTCATCCTCTACTTTGTTTATGCTACAAAGGTGAAGAAGGCATAAGCCCTGTCAAAAAAGCCTGCCTGGCCCTTGCTTTATAGGCTCTTAATGTCAAAAAAGTGGGCTGCAACTCTTACCGATAGAGACAACAGAAACGATGTCTTTCACATTCACGAGTGTTGAAGACGTGTCGTTCCCGTTGTCTCTATTCTTGTTTTGCCGATGCCCCGTTTTTGTCTGCCGGGCATCTTGTTTCCGTAAAAATTTTCTTTTCTTCAAGGTTTGGGGTTTAAGCATTTCAATATCAAACCATTAAGGCATTATTAAAAAAACGGGGCCAAAAATAAGTTGAAAAATTAACCGTTTATATTTTTGGAATATCGAAAATAGTGCTATCTTTGCAGTCGAAAAATCTCTTCTTTTGGTAAACAATTTTTCTTTATTTGCAAACAGTGTTTTCTGAAACGGAAAACTTTTTGCTTTTACGAAAAATGTAAGTTGTTGATAATGAGGAGATATTGTTTTTAAAACGGAAAACTTTAAAATTAAATAATCAAAAATAAATTGAACTGACAATGGAAATGCAGGACTTTACTATTACCAAACGTGACGGCTCAAAGGACCGCTTCTCGCTTGACAAAATAATGAACGCCATAATCAAGGCTTTTGACAGCGTGGGACAGGCCGTGGACCTTGGAACAGTATCGAAAATTATCAGCCATATTGACATTCACGAGGGCATTAAGGTGGAAGACATTCAGAACCAGGTGGAAGAGGGTCTGATGCGAGAGGGTCACTATAAGGTGGCAAAATCGTTCATGCTCTACCGCCAGCAGCACACCGAGGATCGTGAGACAATACAGAAACTGCAATTCCTTACCGACTATATGGAGGCTACCAATGCTGCCACAGGCTCAAAGTATGATGCCAACGCCAACGTGGAGCATAAGAACATCGCCACGCTCATTGGTGAGCTGCCAAAGTCGAGCTTCATCCGCCTTAACCGCCGCCTGCTCACCGACCGCATAAAGAAGATGTATGGCAAGGCGCTGGCAGACGAGTATATTGACATGCTGACCCACCATTTCATCTACAAGAACGATGAGACCAGCCTTGCCAACTATTGTGCTTCTATAACGATGTATCCATGGCTTATCGGTGGAACGACATCTATCGGTGGCAACTCTACAGCTCCCACCAACCTCAAGTCGTTCTGCGGCGGCTTCATCAACATGGTGTTCATGGTGAGCAGCATGCTGTCGGGTGCGTGCGCCACACCCGAGTTCCTGATGTACATGAACTATTTCATCGGCAAGGAGTTTGGCACCGACTACTATCAGCATGCTGACAAGGTGATAGACCTCTCGCTCAAGCAGCGCACCATCGACAAGGTCATCACCGATTGCTTCGAGCAGATTGTCTATTCGCTCAACCAGCCCACAGGCGCACGCAACTATCAGGCTGTGTTCTGGAACATCTCTTATTATGACAAATATTATTTTGAGTCGCTGTTCGAAAACTTCTATTTCCCTGACGGATCACAGCCCGACTGGGGCGGTCTCTCATGGTTGCAGAAACGCTTCATGAAGTGGTTCAACGAGGAGCGCACAAAGACCATGCTCACCTTCCCCGTGGAGACCATGGCCATGCTGACAAAGGATGGCGACTGCGTGGATACCGATTGGGCCGACTTTGCTGCGGAGATGTATTCGGAGGGCCACAGCTTCTTCACATACCTCAGCGACAACGCCGACTCGCTCAGCTCTTGCTGCCGTCTGCGCAACGAGATCCAGGACAACGGCTTCAGCTACACACTCGGTGCCGGCGGCGTGAGCACAGGCTCAAAGAGTGTGCTCACCATAAACCTTAACCGCTGCATCCAGTATGCGGTTAACCACAAGAAAGACTATAAGGAGTTCCTCGCCCATGTGATAGACCTCTGCCACAAGGTGCAGATGGCTTATAACGAGAACCTGAAAGACCTTCAGGCTCATGGCATGCTGCCGCTGTTTGATGCCGGTTACATCAACATCTCGCGCCAGTATCTGACCATCGGAATTAACGGTCTGGTTGAGGCTGCCGAGTTTATGGGCTACAAGATCAATCCTAACGACGAGTATCTGCATTTCGTTCAAGGCATCTTGGGTCTTGTGGAGGAATATAACAAGAAATATCGCTCAAAGGACGTGATGTTCAACTGTGAGATGATCCCTGCCGAGAACGTGGGTGTGAAGCATGCCAAGTGGGACCGTGAGGACGGCTATTTCGTGCCGCGCGACTGCTACAACTCTTATTTCTATGTTGTTGAGGACGACAGCCTGAACGTTATCGACAAGTTTAAGCTGCATGGCGCACCTTACATCGAGCACCTCACAGGTGGCTCGGCTTTGCACATGAACCTCTCGGAGCACCTCTCCAAGGCACAGTATCGCCACCTCTTCTGCGTGGCAGCAAAGGAAGGTTGCAATTATTTCACCTATAACATCCCCAACACCATCTGCAACGATTGCGGACACATAGACAAGCGTTATCTGCACAAGTGTCCTAAATGTCAGTCGGAGAATGTAGACTACATGACCCGCATCATCGGCTATCTGAAGCGCGTAAGCAATTTCTCTATGCCGCGTCAGGCCGAGGCACACCGCCGCTTCTATGCCGGTCAGGGAAAGTTGGGAGAGTAAGAATTTTAATATTTGAAATTTTAAGAGAAGAACCTTTGGGGTAGACGCTTTGAAAGGGCCGATTGCTTCAAAGGTTCAATCTCTTTAAAAACAAGTCTTTAAAAAAGAGGAAGGATTAGAAAATAATGCTTAAATATGTAAATACCGACATCGTCTTTCAGGAGATTCCTGACGAGGTGACCCTTGCCATCAACATCTCCAATTGTCCGTGTCGTTGTCCCGGTTGCCACAGCAAGTATCTGTGGGATGACATTGGTGAACCGCTCACCATGCACGCCATCGACGGGTTCGTGAAGCGTTACGGTCGCGACATAACATGCATCTGTCTTATGGGCGGCGATTCGGAGCACGATTGTGTGAGCAAGATTGCCGAATACATTCACGAGCATTATCCTTATTATAAAGTGGGATGGTACACTGGTCGCACAAAGGTGACGGGAGATGTGGACAAGGAAAAGTTCGACTACATCAAGGTTGGCCCTTACATCAGTCATCTCGGCGGATTGAAAGACTGCACTACCAACCAGCGCCTCTACCGTAAGGCGGCCAATGGCGAGTTTGAAGACATCACCTCGCGCTTCTGGCGAAGATAATTCGAATTTTGAATTTTGAATTTTGAGTTTTGCGCTCGGCTCGTAGAGACGCTTGCCTAAGCAAGAATTGTCGGCTTCGCCGATTTTGAATTATTCAATTTTGAATTATTCAGTTTTGAATTATTCAGTTTTGATTTTTCGCTGATGCGGCGCTCTGGGTGACGCTGATAAAAAATATAAAAAGCTGCTATGAACATTTCTGTTTGTGGCAGCTTTTTGTTTAGCCTAAAATTTTCCAATCTTTAGCCTAAAATTTTCCAATCTTTAGCTTAAAATTTCCCAATCTTTAGCTTAAAATTTCCCAATCTTAAGCCATAAATATCTCAATCTTAAGCCCTAAAATATCTCAATCTTAAGCCTTAAATTTCTCTATTTTTAGCCTTGTTTTTCTTCAAAACGGTTTTGCATATTTATGCATTTTTGCCCTCTTTTTTAGTGGTGCTCTCAAAGTGCCCAACTTACGATTTGAAAGTGCCCAAATGACGTCCTCAAAGAGGCTCTTTGACGAGCTCATTAAGGCCCTTTGACAGCCTCAAAGAGGCTCTTTGACAAAACCGCCCTTTTTTTAAGAGTTGTTAACAAAAACAATAAGTTGAAACCTTGATATTTTTGAAAATTAAAAGCGAAACCCTTGTTTTTGCTTACAATCGCTGTTTTGGATATTTATTCATTCTGTCCTTTCTTTTTGCATATTTATTCATTAACTCTACCACAATCAATGCTCGCAAGAACGTGACGTTTATGTTCTTCTTTTGTGGGGTCAACAACTAAAAATGGGCTCACTTGCGTGGGGTTAAAGACAATAGAGACAATAGGGACAATTCTTTAAATTTAGCTTTCGCAAATAGGCATAAATCTAAAGTGTGAGGGCGAGGTCGTCAATCTCATATACCAAAAACGCGGGTTTTGCTGCCATTGGCTGCTCAACCCGCGGTTATGGTTATTGTCTTAAATTTTTCTTAGCTCTTCAAGCTCTTCTCATAGCTCTTTAAGCTCTTCTCATAGCTATTTTATGTTCTTTTCATTGCTTATGTCTTCAAGCATCTTGTTAAGAGTTTCGCTTGGCAGGTCTGTCGACTTGTTAGTGCAATATTTGAACGTTATCGATTTGTCGCCGCTGAACGAAGTCCATTTCAGCTTCACATCCACCGTCTTGCCATTGGTGTCGGGCAGGTCGCTGAGCTTAAAGGCCACAAGTCCTGAAGCCTTGGGTCCGCTTGTTGTGTTGCCTTTGTGGTGGAACGTCAGCTCGTAGGGGTTGGCGCTGTTGTCGGCCACCAGGTTCACAAGATGCGGTTGTTTGTCGCCCCAACGTGTGAGGAAGCGCAGGGTGAGGTAGCCGTCCTCAGCCACCGTAGTCCAGTCGCGCATGATCTCAACAGGGTCGTTGCCGTAAGCCTTCACGTTCTCTGCCTGTCCCAGGTCTGGAGCCATGCGCTTGGTCAGGATGCTGTCAATCCAGTTGACGTAAACCTTCATGTTGCGCTTGTCGGTCTGTTGTTCCGTCAAACGTATGTTGCACAGAGCGCGCACCTCTTTGTTGCCGAAGGGCGACTGCGACATGTTGATTGGTGTGAGGGTGGTGTTATCGTCGAGTTGCAGCACCACCGTCTTGCCTTCGTCTTGTGGCTTAACGGTCACGAGCGCGTTGGCAGCACCGGGATAATTGTTGCATATAATATAGCTGTCGTCATCGTCACCGCACGATTGCAGAGTGGCACCTGCCAACACAAGGCCTAACATGTAGGCAAACAATTTTAATTTTTTCATCGTCTTTTTTCCTTTCTTGTCTTTATTTATTTTGATTATTTTTCTCAATCTCCTTTCTCTCCTTTCTCAATCTCCTTTCTCTCCTTTCTCCTTTCTCTTTTTTCAAAGCGTAATAGCTTATTTTAAAAAGCGTAAAAGCAATAGTTTCCTTTCCACCTTATTATATATAAGCACAATAAAAGCGAAATAAAGCGCAAAGGCGTAGCCATTTTTTACCTTTAAATGTTTTTTCCCCAAGAATCTTGTATCTGTAAACCTAAAATGTTGTTAAATGATTGAACTTTCGCATTTTATAAATGGAAATTATCTCAAGCGAGCGCCGCCTTCGGCGACGCTCCGGCAAGCGACAAAGTCGAGCGCGGCGACGCTTTTCAGAGATGATAATAAATTGAAAATGTGTTTATTATGCACTTGCGAAAGTTCAGTAAATGAAAAAAAAGTCGCCAAAATGTTATATTTCAGAAATTTTATGTAAGTTTGCAACAAGATATTCAACAATGATGAGTTGTCTTTAAAAACGCAGATAAAGACGCAAATTAAAACGCAAACAATAAAAAAAACTAACGATATGGTAAAGAAAAAGACGTTTGTTGCCATGCTTATGTTCGTGGCATGGCTCATGCCAGCGATAGCCTTTGCCGACAGCTACTCCTCGATGTGGAAGCAGTGGAGCAAGATGAGTGGCAGAGATCTGCCCAAATCTGAGTTGGCTGTGCTGCAGAAAATTGTGGACAAAGCCACCGCAGAGCGTGCCTACGGCCATCTGCTCAAAGCGCAGGTGTTGGCCATAGATGCACAGATCAGTGTGTCGCCCGACTCGTTGCGTTCGGGCGTGAACCGTCTTGAGCGCCTTTATGCCAAGACAGAGAAGAGCAACCCTGTGCTTGCCGCAACCTACGCATCGGTGTTGGGAAAAGCCTACGATGTTTATCCCAAACTGTGCGATGACAAGGCAGAGGCCCAGGCAGCAAGCCGTGCGTGGTATGACAAGGCGTTGGCATCGCCCGCCGACCTGGCCCAGGCTTTTGCCGCAGGCTATGAGCCGTTTGTCATTGACGGCGTCGACAGCCGCATCTTCGGCGACGACATGCTCCACATTGTCGGTATGCAGGCAGGACGGACGAAGATGCTTCACGACTATTATGAGAAGGCGGGCAACCGACAGGCATCGTGTGTGACCGCTCTCTTGTTGCTGAAAGAGCAGAGGCCGAAGAGCGTTACAGAGCTGCGCAAGTCGAAATATCTTCTGTCCGTCGACTCGTTGCTCAACGAGTATAAAGACCTGCAGGTGGCAGGAGAGGTGGCCATTGAGCGTTACGACATCATGAGCGAGGCCGACGATGTGGATGCCAAGGACAAGATGGCATTTATCGACTATGCCCTTGTTCATTGGGGAGCGTGGCCACGCATGAACATTCTGCGTAACGCGCAGAGCCGACTGACGCTCCCGAGCTTCCATGTGTCCATCGGCGACGGCGTGTTGCTGCCTGGCGTCAAGCGCAAGGTTAACCTTCTTGGGGTGTGCAACATTGGCGAGCTGACGATGACCGTGCGCCGTGTGAACGTGGGAGGCGATACCGACCTCGACCCCTCCAACGACCGTGATTATGCGAAGCTGAAGGCACATTTTACCTCTGACGAGCCGCAGACACAGACGCGCCGTTACATAGGAATGCCGGCCTACAAGGTGACACGCGACTCGATGTTCATCGATCCGCTACCCGTGGGCGTGTATGTCGTTGAGTTTACGACCAACAACGCTGCCGTGCGCCCAGAACGCCTGCTGCTCAGTGTGACCAATCTTAGCGTTGTCTATCAGTCGATGCCCGGCAACAAGGTGCGCTTCGCCGTGCTCAACGCCACGACAGGAGAGCCTGTGGCAGGTGCCAAACTGCGCTTCAGGTCAACAAAAGAGGTGGCGAACAATGATTTTTCTAAAGCTAAGACCTTTACCTGTGACGACAAGGGTGAGGTGACGGTCGATGCCAACGCGATAAAAGGCAAGCTCTATTATTATGCTTCTACCGACACCGACAAAGCGTCGAATGAGCTTAACTCGCTTTACGGCTACTACTTCTTCGGCAACGGCAACAAGGTGGAGCCGGTGCTCAAAATGTTTACCGACCGAAGCATCTATCGTCCAGGACAGACGGTGCAGGTGTCGGCAATAGCGTTTAACAAAGGACGCGACGGCTCATCGGTGATGGGCGGACAGAAGGTGACGTTCTCGCTAAGCGACAGCAACGGCAAGGATGTGGGCAAGGCAGAGGTGCTGACCGACAACTATGGCACGGCCACCACCTCTTTCCTCCTGCCTTCAAACGGCCTCACCGGATTTTTCTATCTGCGTGCCTCTGTTGCCGACAAAGCAAGAGCGGGGAAATTGGTGCGCGTGGAGGAATATAAGCGTCCTTCTTTCGACATAACATACGACAAGCTGAAGACCGGCTATCATGTTGGCGACACCGTGGCTGTAAAGGCCACCGCCCGCACCTATTGCGGCGTGGCTGTGCAGGGCGCCAAGGTTCGTTATCGTGTCGTGCGCCGTCCGTCAATGTGGTGGGGACGCTTCGGCATGCGCGACCGCTCGGAACAGGTCTTTGCCGACTCTGTCGTGACCGATGGTAACGGACAGTTTGTTGCGCGTGTGCCTCTGTTCATGCCCGACCGCGAGAAAGGTTTTGAGAAGGTGACGCGCTTCTACACGTTTGACGTCACAGCCACCGTTACCGATGTTGCGGGCGAGAGCCATGATGCCACCATGTCGGTGCCGATCGGTGACAAGCCGACAGCCCTTTCGTGCAACATGCCCGACAAGACAGAGCGCGACAGCCTGCGGTCAATACGCTTCGATTATCGCAATGCCGCAGGTGAGCCCATAAAGGGTGACGTGGTGTTCTACATCGACGACCAGCGGTTCACGACAACCGCCAACACCGACACACCGTTCTCGGCTGCCACGCTCACATCGGCATCGCATCTGCTCACCGCCTATTGTGGCACCGACACCATAAGTCAACATTTTGTGGTCTTCACCATGGACGACAAGAAGGTGGCAACACAGACACACGACTGGTTCTATGCTTCTGCCAAGCGCTTCCCAGCAGACGGACGTCCTGTCTATGTGCAGGTGGGTTCTTCAGACAGCGTGCAGCATGTGCTCTACAGCATCTTCTCAGGAACAGAGGTTGTGGAGAGCGGGGTGCTCAATTTGACTGACGGCGAGGTGTCGACACGTCAGCTCACATATAAGCCCGAATATGGCGACGGTCTTCTGCTCACATGTGCGTGGGTGAAAGAAGGGGTCGTTTATCGACACACAGCCAAGATTGCTTGTCCAAAACGTGACAACCGCTTGCTCACAACATGGACCACATTCCGCGACCGTCTCACACCGGGACAGAAGGAGGAGTGGACGCTGCACATCTCAACGCCCGACGGGCGGGCTGCCAAGGCACAGGCCATGCTCACGATGTATGACAAGTCGCTTGACCAACTTGCCGCACACTCGTGGAGTCTTAATGCCGACTGGACAAACATCTTGCCTAACACCAATTGGCGCACACGCTATTCAAACAACCTCAGCCGTTATGGAGAGATGACGTTCCGTCCGCTTGGTGAGCGACAGCTCGACTTCAGCTCTTTCAACATTCCCTGGTACCGTGCTTTCGGCGGGGTGTTGATGTATAAGACAAGTGGAAAACAGACTGTGAAAATTGAAAGACATTCGGCTGCGAAGAAGGAAAATATCTTCGATTGCGTTGAGACGGTTTCTCTGACGGGTTCTGTGGATGGCGGCATGAATGGCGTGATGGTTCGTGGCGCAAAAGAAACGACGGTGCAAGATGAGGCTGAAACAACTGAAATTGGCAACGTGGCTGTTCGACAAAACTTTGCGGAAACAGCTTTCTTCATGCCTTGTCTTGAGACCGACGACAAGGGCGACGTGAAGATAAAATTCACCTTGCCTGAGAGCGTCACCACATGGCGCTTGCTCGGCATCGCTCATGATGAGGTGATGAACATCGGACGGTTGGAGGCTGAGGCTGTGGCGCAGAAGCAACTCATGGTTGAGCCTAACATGCCTCGCTTTGTGCGCTCTAAAGATAAGGGCCACATTGCTGTGCGCCTGTCAAACCTTTCAGAGCGCCACCTTCACGGAACGGCCCGCTTGGAGCTGATAAACCCTGATACCGACAAAGCGGTGTATGTGAAGAACATAAAGTTTAAGGCTGAGAAAGACACAACCGTTTCTCTTGCCTTCCCGTTCGACATGAGCACCATCGACAACGACGGCTTGCTCATCTGCCGTGTCACAGCACAGGCCGGGGGCTTCAGCGATGGCGAGCAGACTTATCTGCCCGTGCTTGCAGCAAGTGAGCTTGTGACGACAGCCGTGCCGTTCACACAACAGGGTGAGGGCGTGAAGACCATTGACCTCGCTTCCTTGTTTGATGCAAAGAACGCCGATGGCAAGAAGCTGACAGTAGAATATACGAACAACCCCGCATGGCTCATGGTGCAGACGCTGCCTTCGGTCACAGACAACGGACGTGAGGATGCCATGACCCTCGCCACTGCCTATTATGTTAACGTCGTGGGACGTAAGCTCATGACGCTCACGCCTGCCATCAAACAGACGGTGGAGCTGTGGAATGTTGACAAGGACAAGAACCTGAAGAGCGGCTTGCAGGAGAACGAGGAGCTGAAAAACTTGCTGCTCAGCGAGACACCGTGGGTCGCCGAGTCTGAAAAGGAGACCGACAACATGCGCCGCCTCGCGGCGTTCTATGACGATAACACCATTGGCAGCCGTTGTGCCTTGTGGATGAACAAGCTGAAGAAGCTGCAACGTTATGACGGATCGTTCGCCTGGTGGACAGGCATGAGCGGCAGCCGTTATGTGACCTCTTCGGTGGCTGAAACCTTGGCTCGCCTGAAGGCCATGGACATGGCTGATGACGAGTGTAACGACATGCGCGCTAAAGCTGTCAGCTGGCTCGGAGGAGAGATCGCCAGCGAATGTAACACCATGCGTAAGCTTGAGAAGAAGGGTGTTAAGGATGTGCGTCCTTCTGGCTTTGCTGCCGACTATCTCTACATTTGTGCTTTGACAGATGCACGCAAGGACATGACGCTGAAGCGACAGGCCGACTACGACTATCTTGTGGCACACCTCGCAAAGCAAAACGCTGACCTTTCTATAGAAGGCAAGGCACGCGCTGCTGTGGCGCTCGCTGCTGCCGGGCGTAACAAAGAGGCGCTCACCCTGCTTGAGAGCATGCGACAGTATCTTGTTTGCAAACCCGACATGGGATGCTATTATGACACGCCAAAGGCCGGCTACTCATGGCGTAACTATCGCATACCCACACAGGTGGCTGTGATAGAGGCGCTGCAACGCTTGCAGCCGTCTGACGCAAAGACCGTTGCCGACATGCAACTGTGGCTTCTGCAAAGCAAGCGCACACAGGGATGGGACACGCCGCTCAACACGGTCGATGCGGTGTCGGCCTTCCTTGTCAACGATGCCAAGGCGCTCACCATGGCCGATGGCAAGCCTGCGGTGCTGAAGGTTGACGGAAAGCATCTGCCTGTGGCAAAGCAGAAGTCGGCGCTTGGATATGTCAAGGCTTCGAAGGAGGGCAACAACATGCGCACGTTCACAGCTGAGAAAACAAGCGGTGGCACATCGTGGGGTGCTGTCTACGCACAGTGGATGCAGCCTGTGGAGGATGTGAAGAGTGCAACGGCAGGAATGACGGTGGAGCGTATGTTCTTCAAGGACGGCAAACGCCTCTCATCGCTCGACCACCTGAAGGTGGGGGACCGCTTGACGGTTCGCATTGTCATCACCGCCGACCGCGACTACGACTTTGTGCAGGTTGCTGACCATCGTGCTGCTTGCATGGAACCGACATCGCAGCTCAGCGGCTATCGCAACGGCTGTTATGTGGCAACCAAGGACAACGCCTCTTATTTCTATTTTGATGTGCTCTCAAAGGGACGCCACACCGTAGAGATGACCTATTATATCGACCGTGCTGGCTCTTACCGCACAGGCCTTTGCACCGCTCAGTGTGCTTACAGCCCAGAGTTTGCGGGAAGAGACAAGAGCTGGGAGGTGAAGAGCGAATGAAAGTGAAGAGCGAAGAATTCTACGCAAGTGTGAACGAACAACTCTTTTGGGTTCGTAAAATCTAAAAATAAAAGTTATGTAGTAGGAAGAAAATTCTCATTTCAATGTCGAGATGAGAATTTTCTTCCTTTATATCGTTGATGAACACAACATGAATTTCTGTTCTGCTGACATGTTTGAGGATTATATGGGGAATAATCCGTTGCCCCGGAATAATTCGTTGACATGGAATAATCCGTTGCCCCGAATATATAAAACCAAGGTGGGGTATAAAAAAGAGGATGTTAAATGAATAACATCCTCTTGGTGTTTAAAAGTGTGACTCCGGCAGGATTCAAACCTGCAACCTTCTGATCCGTAGTCAGATGCTCTATTCAGTTGAGCTACGGAGCCTTACTTCTTAAAAGCGAGTGCAAAGGTAATGCTTTATTTTGAAACTGCCAAATGTTTTTGAAGAAATCTTTATTTTTTTTTCTTTGAACAATGCTTTCAGCTTGTCGGCTTGGGCGTTTCGAGGTTTATTTTTAACTTTGCATAAGATAGGCTGCACCTCGGCAAAGCGTTCAAGCAAGCTTGACGCTCTGCTCTCGGTTTGCACTATCATTGCATAAGATAGGCTGCACCTCGGCAAAGCTTATTTAAAAACATGGCATAACGACAAGAAAACAATGACACGCAATAAGAAAACAATAATGGGGTTGGCGCTTGCTCTTGCGCTGATGGCGGTGCTTAGCCTGTTTGTGGGCGCTGTTCCTCTTGCACCAGCTGATGTCTTGACCACGCTTTTTGGTGGCAAGACGACCGACACGTTGCGGTTCATTGTGCTTGAGTCGCGACTGCCGCAGACGCTTACAGCGGCGCTTTGTGGTGCTGCTCTGGCTGTTGGCGGACTGCTTCTTCAGAACATCTTTCGCAATCCGCTTGCTGACCCATCGGTCTTTGGCATAAGTAGCGGTGCGGCCTTAGGTGTGGCTGTGGTCATGCTCATGGGTGGTGGCGCCGTCATGACCGACAGTTTGGTGGGCATGGGCGCTACGGTTGTGGCGGCTTTCATTGGTGCCATGGCTGTGACGGCGTTGGTGTTTGTGCTCTCGCTTGCCGTGCGTGGCGGTGTGGCTCTGCTCATTATCGGACTGATGATTGGCTATGTCGCTTCGGCGTTTATAACCGTTATAAACTTTTTTGCCACGGCCGATGGCGTGAAATCGTACCTCTTGTGGGGCATGGGAAGCTTTGCCAACGTGTCGTCAGAACAGTTGTGGTGGATAGCCGTACCCGTGGGCGTGGGCCTTTTTGTGGCGTTGCTTCTTTCAAAGAGTCTTGACATCATGCGGCTTGGCGACAACTATGCAGCAGCCTTGGGCCTTAACATTGCGGCTGTTCGCAACGGGGCGCTGGTGCTTGTCGGTTTCCTCACAGCCGTTACGACGGCGTTCTGTGGGCCGATAGCGTTCATAGGACTCGCTGTGCCTCACATAGCGCGGATGGTCATGCGCACTGACAGCCACTTGTCGCTGGTGCCTGCCACGTTGCTTATGGGAGCGGTCATAGCGATGGCTTGCAACATGGCTTGCTCGCTGCCTGGCGGTGGAGGGGTGTTGCCCGTCAATGCCGTCACGCCGTTGGTGGGTGCCCCAATTGTGATTTATGTGATTATGAAGAAAAACAAATGACCTGAGGTCAACATGCTCTGATTGTGAAGGTCTTAACGTTTTGCTTAAAATAAAAAAGATATGGACGAGAAAGAAAGAATATTGCAGCTTCGGAAAGAACTGCATGAACACAATTATAAGTATTATGTGCTCAACAGTCCGGATATTTCCGATTTCGACTTTGATGCTCTCATGCGCGAACTTCAAGACCTTGAGGCTCGACATCCTGAGATGGCGGATCCAAACTCGCCGTCGCAACGTGTGGGAAGCGACCTGAACAGCGAGTTTAAGCAGGTGGTGCACAAGTATCCCATGCTCTCGTTGGCTAACACTTATAACCAACAGGACGTGCGCGACTGGTATGAGAGCGTGAAGCGCGGACTGGGTGGCGAGGATTTTGAGGTGTGCTGCGAGATGAAGTATGACGGACTTTCCATTTCGCTTACCTATGTTGACGGCCAGCTGGTGCGTGGCGTCACCCGTGGCGATGGTGTGCAGGGCGATGATGTTACGGCAAACGTGAAGACCATACGCTGCATTCCGTTGGTGCTTCCTGGCACGGGCTATCCCCATGAGTTTGAGATCCGTGGCGAGATCCTGATGCCGTGGAAGGTGTTTGAGCGTCTTAACGCTGAGCGTGAGGCAGCAGAGGAGCCGCTCTTTGCTAACCCGCGCAACGCCGCCAGTGGCACGTTGAAGAGTCAGAACTCGCGACTTGTGGCAAGCCGACAGCTCGACAGCTACCTCTATTATCTGCTTGGCGAGGAGTTGCCGTCGGATGGCCATTATGAGAATCTTCAGGCGGCAGCGTCATGGGGCTTTAAGATAAGCCAAGGCATGAAGAAGGTGAAGACGCTTGAGGAGATTTATGCCTATATCGACTTTTGGGACACGGAACGCAAAAACCTGCCTGTGGCTACCGATGGCATTGTGCTGAAGGTCAACTCGCTACGGCAGCAACGACAGTTGGGCTTCACTGCAAAGAGTCCGCGATGGGCTATAGCCTATAAGTTTAAAGCTGAACGCGCCCTCACGCGCCTTGACAAGGTCACCTATCAGGTTGGCCGTACAGGAGCCGTGACGCCCGTTGCCAACATGGAGCCTGTGCAGCTTGCTGGCACCACGGTGCGTCGCGCCACGCTTAACAACGAAGATTTCATACGCAGCTTCGATCTTCACATCAGCGATTATGTGTATGTGGAGAAGGGTGGCGAGATCATTCCTAAGATTGTGGGCGTCGACACCGACCGTCGTGAGCCAGGGGCGCAGCCTGTTGAGTTTATAACCCATTGCCCCGAGTGTGGTGCCGAACTTGTGAGATATGAGGGCGAAGCCGCACATTATTGTCCTAACGATGCTGCTTGTCCACCGCAGATCAAGGGCCGGATAGAACATTTCATTGCCCGTAGAGCTATGAACATCGACTCGCTTGGACCTGAGACCGTTGATGAATATTTCCGTCGTGGACTTATTCACAACATCGCCGACCTGTACGACATAAAGGTTGAGGACATAAGTGGTGGAGGCAGCAAGCTACGTTCGGCACAGAAGATTGTCAAAGCCATTGACGACTCAAAGAAGGTGCCGTTTGAGAGAGTGGTCTTTGCCCTCGGCATACGTTTTGTTGGCGAGACCTCTGCCCGTCTTATTGCCCGACATTTTGGCGACATCGACACGCTCATGAACGCATCGTTGCAACAGCTGCTTGAGGTAGAGGGCGTGGGCGAGGTCATTGCCAAGAGCATAATAACCTATTTCCATAACGACACAAACCGCTCTATCGTGGAACGTCTGCGTGCTTATGGTTTGCAGATGGCTGTTGAGAAGGGCGAGGAGCAAGGTGGCAGCGATGTGCTTGCAGGCAAGAGCATTGTTATAAGTGGCGTGTTCCAGCATCACAGCCGCGATGAGTATAAGGCAATAATAGAACGCAATGGCGGCAAAAACGTAGGATCTATCAGCGGCAAGACATCGTTCATACTCGCTGGCGACAATATGGGCCCGTCAAAACTGCAAAAGGCTGAGAAGTTGGGGGTGGCTATCGTGGACGAGGAAACTTTCCTGAAGATGATTGAAGGCTCTGTAACCGAAGATTCTGCAATAGCCGAAGATTCTATGGCTGAAAGCTCTATAGCAGAAAGCTCAGCCAACGAAGGCTCTGCCAGCGAAAGCTCTGCCAGCGAAGGCTCTGCAACCGAAAGCTCTGCAACCGAAAGCTCTGCAACCGAAAGCTCTGCAACCGAAGGCTCTTCTGGTCATTCTGAAAGTCAAAATGAAGGTCCTGCATCTTCCAATGTTCAGAAAGAAACCTCTAAAGCTTCGTCTAAGGGCGGTGGTGAGCAACTGCTTCTGTTTGAGGATTAATAATTCATGAAAAAATGTTTAACAGAAACGTTTAATTTTGGAACAATGAAAATATTTGTAGAAGACAAGATAGAGTCGGTCTGTCCCTCTTTTGTGGGAGCTTGTGTAGAGGCCGATGTTGAGAACAGCGAATATTCGGAGGAGCTGTGGCAGCTTATCGATGAGCTTGGCGAGCAGTTTCGCCAGACGCTGACGACCGAATCGTTGAAAGACATCAGCGCCATTGCTGCCACACGCCGCGTCTATAAGGCTTGCGGCAAGGATCCTTCGCGCTACCGTCCGTCGTCGGAGGCTCTCATTCGCCGCATGCTGCAAGGCAAGAAGCTTTATCAGATAGACACGCTCGTGGACTTGATAAACCTTGCAAGCATAAAATATGGCTACAGCATTGGTGGCTTCGATGGCGACAAGTTTGACGGCGACACGCTCACGCTCGGCGTGGGACGTGAGGGTGAGCCTTACGAGGGTATCGGTCGTGGCATGCTCAACATTGCTGGTCTGCCTGTGTATCGTGACAACACGGGTGGGGTAGGTACGCCAACAAGCGACAATGAGCGCACGAAGATGGGCTTGCAGACACGTCACCTCGTGGCGCTTGTCAACGGATACGATGGCAATGAGGACACCGTGCGGGCCACAGCAGAGCTTATCATCAATCTGGTGAACCGTTTCTGCAAAGGACAAAACGCAAGATATTTTGTTTATAAGTAGGGGCGAGAAAAAGGAAATGAAAGCGGCACATCGTAAGATAGTGTCGCTTTTTCTTTGTCGTTACAGTAGGATGATGTAACTTTGCAACCTGTAATAACCAAATCTCAAGAATTGTGGGAATAGTAATAGGCATTGACGTTGGCATAAGCACAACAAAGATTGTGGGAATTGTGGAGCAAGGAAAGGTGTTGTCGCCAATCCGTATCAAGGCCACAGACCCCGTGACATCGCTCTACGGCGCTTTTGGAAAATTTCTGTATGTAAACAAGATACAGCTTCAGGACATTGAGAAGGTCATGCTCACGGGTGTGGGTAGCGCTTACATCAATGAGCCGATATATAATCTGCCCACAGAGAAGGCAGAAGAGTTTATAGCAGACGGTCTTGGTGCGCGTTATGAGACCAAGCTCGACCGCATGATTGTGGTGAGCATGGGCACGGGCACGTCTATCGTGAAGTGTGACGGTGAAGACATTAAGCACATTGGCGGCATAGGCATTGGCGGTGGAACGCTGCAAGGTCTGTCGCGCTTGTTGCTGAAGACCGACGACATCTTGCAGGTGGCGAAGCTTGCCGAGGAGGGCGATGTGTCACACATTAACTTGCTGATAAAAGACATCAGCGCCAAACCTCTTCCGGGGCTACCGATGGATGCTATTGCTTCGCTTTGCGGCAACGCCAAGAGCAACGCTTCGCGTGAGGATATTGCCATCGGACTGATATGGATGGTGCTTCAGAGCATCTGTAGCGCGTCCATTCTCTCTTCACTTGGTTCTGGCATAAAAGATTTTGTGATGATCGGCAACCTCACGTTGCTGCCGCAATGTAGCCGTGTGTTCCCTGCAACCGAGCGGTTGTATGGCGTGAAATTCCATATTCCTAAGTATTCGGAGTTTTGCACGGCCATAGGTGCGGCGTTATGTTACACCAACAGGCAAAAATAACGCTTCTTTTGAGAATAGTTTGTTTAACATAAAAAAGTGAGCTTGTGCCATAATGGTTACAAGCTCACTTTTTTTATGTTTGTTTTGTTGCTTCTTATGATGTTCTCGTCTTTATAAGAAGCCTCTTGTTTCTTTATAAGACGCTTCTTTTGTCTTTATAAGATGTGCATCTGTCCAAGGATGAAGAGCAGAGTGTAGCCGAGCACAAGACCGATGATGCCCATAACAACACCAATCTTCATCATCTCGTTCTGTTTGACCAGACCGGTAGAGTGGGCGATGGCGTTTGGAGGCGTACTGATAGGCAGGGCCATGGCCACAGATGCTGCAACGGCGATGCCGATGAGAACGGTTGGTGTGCCGCCGATGCTTTCAAGAGACGAGCCCATGCCCTTGCACACAACGGCGAGGATAGGCACGAGAAGAGCGGCTGTGGCGGTGTTCGAGATGAAGTTGGACAGCAGATAGCAGATGAGGCCTGAGATGATAAGGATGGCCACTGCTGACCAAGAGCCGAACGGTATGCTCTTGATGGCGTTCTCTGCCAGCCCCGACTCGTTGAGGGCAAGACCAAGGGCAAAGCCACCGGCAACCATCCAGATAACGCTCCAGTTGATGTCTTGAAGGTCGCGGGCGTTGACAACGCCTGTCACGGCAAACACCACGATGGGCAGTATGGCCACGGTGTTGGCACCAACGCCGGTGACCTTGTCGAGCATCCACAGGGCAACGGTGACAATGAACGTCACGGCCACAACCACGGTGCGCCAGTTGTGTTGCAGCTCACCGCCGATGGTGAGGTGAATGGTCTTCTTTGTGAAGGGGAAGAACTTCTTGAGCAACATCCAGCCGATGAGGAGCAAGACGATGGCGAGCGGCATCATGAAAGCCATCCACTCGCCGAAGCCGAGGTTGAGGTTCAGACCGTTGGGGTCGTTAAGATATTTAAGGGCGATGGCGTTTGGAGGGGTTCCGATGGGGGTTCCCATACCGCCAATGTTGGCTGCTACAGGGATGGAGAGCGTGAGGGCTATGCGGCCCTTTCCGTCGGCAGGCAACGTGCGAAATACCGGCGCGAGGAACGTGAGCATCATGGCTGCGGTGGCGGTGTTGCTGACGAACATCGAGAACACGCCTGTTATGAGGATGAAGCCTAAAAGCACATTCTCACTCTTGGTTCCGAAAGGACGTATGAGGGTGCGGGCAAGCAGAACGTCAAGCCCCGACTTTGTTGCTGCGATAGCAAGGATGAAACCTCCAAGGAAGAGGATGATGATGGGGTCGGCAAAGGTGGCCATGATTGACGTGTGGTCAAGCAGCTCACTCTTGTCGATGCCGCTACGCATGAAATTGAATGCGCTGTTGGAGGTGGTGAACAGCAACAAGCCGATGACGCTCACCGATGTAGCCCATGACGGCACAGCTTCTGTTATCCACAAGATGGTGGCCAAAGCAAAGATTGCGATGACACGCTCTTGTATGACGGTCAGTCCCTCTATGCCGTAGGCATCAAGAGGAAGGAACCATAACACGGCGGCAATGAGCACCGCCACTACAAACATTACGGCCTTCCTCACATTAAAGGAGCCGTCGAGAAGGTTTTTTGTTTCGTTAGGCATATTATTCAAAAAAATAGGTTTGTAAATTGATTAACTTCCTGCATCTGTCCGCGCTTCTTTCGCTGACGTTAGCATTGTGCTTACAAAGGAACGCAAAAAAAATGAACGGCGCAAATATTTCGCCTTCATTTTATAGCTTTTTTATTTTCTTCTCAATTTTTGTTTTTATCTTGTTGCTTCTTCCTTCCTTTCTTCCTTCCTTCCTTTCTTTCTTTCTTTCTTTCCTATTCTATCCTTTTCTTCTTCCTGTTATTTTTTTCTTTTGTCTGTTCTTCTTGTCTTTATCTTTGTTTCGCTTTGTCTTTCCTTGTGTTCCTATTCTCATTCCTCCTTTTCTGTTCCTCCTTTTTCTGTTCCTCCTTTTTCAGAAGAGTGCGATCTACAGCAAAAGTTCCATATCGACAACGTCAAGCATCTTCCCAAACTTTATGCCCACTTTCTCAAAGCACGATTTCTGTTCGAAACCTAACGAGGCATGCATCTTTATGCTTGCTTCATTGTCGCCTGTTATGCAAGCTATAAGGGCCACGAACCCACGGTGGCGGCATTCGTCGATAAGCATGTGCATGAGTTGTGTGCCTATGCCTCGGCGTTCTATGCCAGGTGCAAGGTAGATGGTTGTTTCAAGCGTGTGGCTGTAGGCTTCGCGCTCTTTCCAACGGTGAGCATAACAGTAGCCGCCGACTGTGCCGTCTTCGTTCTCATACACATAATAAGGATATTCTGTTGAAATGTCCTTTATGCGTTCCCCCATCTGTTCTGCCGTTAGCGGTTCTGTTTCAAAACTGATGGTCGTGTTGAGGATATACTGGTTGTAGATGTCGGTTATAGCCTTCGCATCTGCTGGTGTGACGTTTCTTATCATACTTTTTTGTTTGATAAAGTTGTTAAAAACAAGAAACCTCATAAATCATTTCTGATCTATGAGGTTTATCTTGGGTGGCAGGTGGGACTCGAACCCACGACATTCAGAACCACAAACTAATTACCACCAAGAGGTTTACCCCGCTGTTGTTCAATAAGTTGCTTAATGTTTAAATTTCATTTTTGCGGAAATGGTGCGGAAAAACATGCATGTTTCTTTTAACTATTCATCCCTAAAGGCTGTTAAGCCATTTCTTCCCCGATTTGGTGTATGACCAAACGACAAGACCACCACTTATAACAGCCATGATTACCAAAAAAGCTTCTATTGTTCCCATCTTATTTGTTTATTAAAATTTTATGCAAATGTAACAGTTTTTATTTGAAGCTCATGCACATTATAACTCTATAAACGCCGTTGACGTTTTCAAGGTTCACCTCAAAGGGTGGATATTTGGGGTTGATGCTTTCGCAGAGCACCGTGTTAGGGTCGTTGGTGGGCATGAGGCGCTTGATGACGATGCCGTTGCAGGTGTTGAGCACATAGACGCGTCCCCATTCAAGGAACGCCCGTTCATTGATCTTCTTGACGAACACCTGGCTGTCTGAAGGATATTCGGGTTCCATGCTGTCGCCAGATATTTTTATGGCCATGTCGATGTCTTTTATCGGCGATATAACCGTTTCGCAGTCGTCGCGCTTTACAGACAGGCTAAAGTCGTTTAATGATCCTGCAAGAGCTGAGATAGGAACCAAAGGAACCTTATAAGCCTCATCGTCTACCACACGTTCATTCTTAACCGATGGTTGAGGCTGAGCGCTTGATGAAGATGATAGCATGTCGCCTTCACCTGTCATTAGCCATTTGAGGTTAAATATGTTGTCATAGCACATATTAAAATGTGACAGGAATTTATCTGTCAAGTAACGATGATTGCCGTTAGCGGCCGACGATATGTTTGTCTTTGACCTTTGAATAACGTTCGCAATATCATCTAACGTTTTGGCTTTACCTGTTTTCTTCAAGTAATCAATAGCCTGTGTAAGACGTTCACCTTTTTTCATAATGTAAAGATTTGTAAAATACGAACAATAATACTAACACTTCTGCAAAATAACGTTAATATATTCGTAAAATACAAATGTCGGTTTGTAAAATACGAACATTTGTTCTATCTTTGCACTCGAAATTATTAATACATTTGCAAATATACAAAATGTTTTTGATTTGGCAAGTAGAATATAAAATAAAAAAACGAACAATATGACAAAAGAAGGATTTACGAAGCTCACGGGTTTGAAACCGACAGACGAAGAGTTTGAAATCATCAACGGGCTGTATACGGTATTGGCAGAATTGTCAAAAGCCTTTTCTAAGACTGTCACTAAAGAGGACTGTAAGAGGTTTGGCTTGGGAGACTATACACCTATAACCGAAGGAGAAGCTTGTATGATGTACGGCAAGGGTGAAGATAGAAACTTTGTTTTCATTGTAGAAAATATCTACATGTACCTGATTGCTTTATTACAAGACAGGAGTGACGACTCCTTTAAAAGCTTTGAACGTGAAAAGTTGGTGACTCAACGCATGTTGGAACGTGATTATAAGCTAAGCCTCGACGACAGAAGATTATTGCTGGAAAAAGCAAAGGCAGCAGCCAAGAACATAACAAAAAAAGATTGAAGATATGACAAAACAGGAATTCACGGAACTCACGGGCATCAACCCGACAGAAGAAGAGTTTGACAAAATCCATGACCTGTACATACTAACAGGTGCCGAGATGGACAAGGACAGCTTTTGCGCTGCTTACATGAGCTGCAAGGACATGACCCTCATCAACGCGTTGTATCACAGCCTGCTGTTCAGCACCAGCAGGCTGAAGGAAGAACTGGACCGCATTGAGAAAGAACGGAAAGAGGATAGAAAAAAGCTTGAAGATCTTTGGGATAAGATAGACGTAGCGGTTTTCAACATATTGGAAGTAGCAGAAAAAACTCTTAATGAAAATCATGCTGAATTTTTGCGCAGTACTGCTGTTTCCTTGGTAGGCAAGTTTGATGTATGCATGGCTAAATTAGATAGAGGTTATGCCATGGACGAAGAAGAAAGAGACTATTTCTATGATAAAATAGCAGATCTAAGAATTAAATGTGAAGGTTTTGGATAAGAAGAAAACAGATAATATGATGGCAAAGAAAAGAGGACGTTACAAGCCGCGGAAAGACTGTCTGAAGGCAATGTTCCGCGGCATAGCAGAGGGCGACATAAAGACCCTCGCCATAAAGGACACCAACGTGTCGTCGCTAAGAACGATAGCCGGCAGCCTTAACGCGGAGGCCGGCTACCAAAAATACAGAGTATCAGTGGACACCCTTCTGGGTAAAGTAAGAATAGCTAACAACGTGTAGAACATGAACATCAGCCTAACAGACTTTCAGCGATTGGTGACGATAGCCGTTGACGCTGGCATACAAGGCTTCCTGAAAAGCAGGGAGCCGCAAACTGACCGCATAAAGCAGAGCGAGGCAAAGAGGTTTCTCGTAGAAAGGGGCTATCAGGCGACAGCGCTGAAACGATGGGTTGAGGCTGGCTTGGTTACGCCCATAAAGAAGGGAAAGGCCCGCAACGCCGCCGTGTGGTATTCGTTTACAGAGATAAAGAAGGCATGGCTCGTTGTGGAGCTTAAAAAGAAAGACAATGATAATAGCTAAACCTGACGTGAACCCCGAGGGCTTCTACAACCTGTCACAGACTGCCAGGGCGCTGCATGTAGACAGGCACACCGTGGCAAGGTATGCAGCCCAGGGATACATCCATTTTAAAAGACGAAAGCTCGGACGGGTGCGTGTGACGACGGGAGCCGAGATTATCAAGTGTTGGAAAATGATTTATCATCAATAAAAGGGCGTGTTACGCCAATAAAAAGGAAAACAGTATGGAAAAGATAGTAAAGAACTGGCGTTATTGGCTCATGGGAGCCGTCGCCCTGCTGGCTGCGCTTAACATCATAGCCCTGCCATCGCCGAGAGAAGAACATTTCTGGCTGATCTTCATCGGCTCAAAGGTTGCAGCCTTGGTGCTGTTGCATATTGATGTGCGCCTGTTTGTGTGGTTTGCCAGACACCGGCAGATCGACGACATACTGCTTGTCGAGGAATGACGGATATAGGATTATGATTACATATTTTTTTTGTTTGTTATAATAAAAGAACACGAAGAACCCAAGCGTGGGAAGGAAAGATTTTTTTCATCTTTAACTTTAACCCTATTAGTGTTTGAAAGAATGTTGAGGCTGTCTGTGAAGATCGCCTTGACAAACGGGGATGCCGGGCGCGGCACGGATAGAGCGCAAAAAGCGTAGGAAATTAGGGCAAGCGTGGTTCGACTCCACGCATCCCCGCTTTCGTAAAGGTTTTTAGATTGTGTTTTTAAGATTGAAGAGTTATAGGTTGAGGCTGTCTGTGAAGATCGTCTCGCCAAACGGGGATGCCGGGCGCGGCACGGATAGAGCGCACAACGTTTGGCCCAAGCATGGTTCGACTCCATGCATCCCCGCTTTCGTAAAGGTTTTATTCATTTATTTATAAAGAAGCCCAGGCGTGGGCAATGATTAAGGTTTTTAGTTGTATAGTAGCAGCTACCTGTGAAGGCAGCTGCACCTTTAAAACTCATATACAAGTAAATATGTGAATTAATTTTGCTAAAACGTTGAGGCGGCCTGTGAAGGTGGCCTTGACAAACGGGGATGCCAGGCGCGGCACGGATAGAGCGCAAACGAGAGCTTAGCGAAGCTCAGGAGCTGGTTTTTCAGAAGCGTGGTTCGACTCCACGCATCCCCACAAACGGCCATACGGCCCTTTATAACGACAAGAGGACCTGTCGGTCCGCAGCAGAAAGAAAAGACACGGCAGACGGCTTTGAAACGGCCCTCTCGCCAATTATTCATTTAAACATCAAACAATATGGGAAAGAAAAGTGTTGAGGCTAACTCAAGCAACAAACAGTGTGAAAACGACACCATCGTTATTGAACGTTTCTCCAAGAAACGATACGAGACATACAAGGCTAAAGGCATACCCTTCAAGGTAGTTTGCGGAAGTGGCCACCTTTGCGAAATCAGGGCTTTCGACTGTGGAGTCAACCATGACCAGGTGTTAGTAGAAAGCCTCTACAAATTTCTCGGAAAGGATGATATTAGCGTCTTCTACGCCAACCAAAAGGACGGCAGCACACGAATCTCGGAAAGAAAACTGTCCATCTACCGTGGTCCGTGGTTCAAGCGTAACGACCTTGTTGTAAAGACTATTGACGGATGTGTAGGACGCACGATCTTCTTCTGGCATGGCATAAATCCAAAAGACAACATGTTATTTGCCCATTGGGAAGCTTATTCGCCTTATGACGATTTTCACGATTCCGAGTTTCGTCCATGCACATTAGGCGGCGATTTAACATACAATCTTCCGGGCGGTGGAAAGGGCAATTATCACTTCCGTCTCGCAACAGACAAGGATTTTGCCGACTACCGTAAGGCTCTTCGTGATCATCGTATCGCATGGGATGTTGACGGACGCTTCTATCACTATCCTCATGTAGGCGATCACTACTACGAGATTTTCTTCAATCACGGAGTGGCCGACTTCCGAGAATGTGTTTTGGAGAGCGAGGACACACGTCCCGAAATATCACGCCTCATAATGAGATGCGACCTCGACGTACATCTTGAGCTAAGAGAGGAACGTGTCAGAAAGCGCGTAGATGAAATAAACAAAGCCCTTGGGCTTAAAGAATAGCAAAACAACAAACAATATGGGGAAAATAATCAACAACGTCTTGCGTCATCGACGTGCAACAGGGCGCGCTTGCATGCATTTGAATGCATCTGCTTTCTTTAGCATGCAATTGCATCAAACGTTTGCAAATGCAAACACAAAATGCTTTTGCATGCTTTTGGATAGACTTGAAAACGGATAAGAAAAAGAACTTAAAACCGCAAGAATTATGGAAAAATCTTTCATTATCTACGCATCATATTATGACATTCTATCAGGTCTGAATGATGAAAAATTAGGGAAATTGTTGCGTGCTTTGTTCCTTTACAACCGCGAAGAAGAGGTTGAAAGACTGCCTCCAGACATACAGATGGCGTTCTCTTTCATAAAACGTGATATGGATGCTAACCGCTTGAAATACAAGGAGACATGCGAACGGAGAAGGGAAAGCGCAAACAAGAGATGGGGCAAAGAAAAAGAAGCAGCAGACGATGCAAACAATGCAAACAATGCAAATGTATGCAAAAGCATGCAAACGATGCAAAAGCATGCAAACGGATGCAAGTCGATGCATAATGATAATGATAATGATATAATAAAAGAAGAAGCTAAAGCTTCTAAGAAAAAGGGCAAGCCTTTTTCAGCGGCAGCGGCGGCAGCAGGCTGTTCTGATTGTCCTGATGAAGAAGAGCGTGAACCTCTGGATCCGATGTTTGTAGACATACAGCAGCATTGGAACGACAAGTGTAAGGAGAGCGGCAGCGCCATGCGTCGCCTGACGATAGTGACGAAGAACAGGCAGCTCCTGATCATGCAACGGGTGAAAGAGCATGGGGGCGATGCTGCTGTGGTTTACCGGGCAATAGACAACGCCATGAAGAGCGACGTGCTTAACGGAAGGAAAGGTAGCGGCTGGGTGGCCAACTTCGACTGGATGATGAAGCAGGACAACTTTGCCAACGTGCTTGAAGGTGTGTATAACGACGAAAACAAAAAGCCACAGACAAGCAACGGCAAAAGCTGCAACACAGACCCTTCGCTTGACGAAGCTATCAAGGAGGCTGTTGAGGCTAAAGAAGAAACGCCAGAAGACAAGCAGCGGAAGCTCGCGCTGTCATACATCGAAAGGGTGGAGCGTGAGCCGAACAACGGAAGGCTTAACGGTCTGCTCAGGATGATGCAGAAGAACGGCACGCTTGAGAGGCTGGGCATAGAATGGAAACCTAAAGCTGTATGAACGACATGAAGAAAACACCGTCGCTTTGTGAAACGTGCCAAAACGCACGCAACTGCATAAACGGACGTTACTGCTTAGCGTTGCGCCGTTATGTGCATCACGTCACAGCACAAACGTGTGACAGCTTTAAGCAAGAAACAGAACAAATATAGACAAAAGACAACGATATGAGCAAGAATGTGGATAAAGTCAAGGAGGTCATAAAGGCTCATCTTGACGCGATGGCACAGAAAGACGCATGTTTCGCCGAGAGATATGCCAACCCCGACAAAAACATAGACGAGTGCATGGATTATATCTTGGGCGAAGCGAGAAGGAGAGGAATGACCGTTTACATGTCTGACCAAGAGGTTTTTGGTATGGCGGCACACTACTACGAGGAAGACGGCATCAAGGTTTCGAAGCTGGGTTCTTCTGTGAAGGCAACGGCGACGATCGTTGATGATCCTGCGGAACTGACCGATGAGGAAAAGGCCAATATAAAGAAAGAGGCTGTTGAGGCTTACAGGCAACAGTGTATGGAAGCGGAAGCAGCTGCCGTCAAGAAACGTGAGAAGAAACGCCGGGAAGCCAAACAAAAGGCCATGGCTCAGGAACAAAGCGGTTATGTGGCATCACTATTCGGATAAAGCTATGAAACCACGAAACAGACAAGAACGACTGGTGGCAGCACTGAGTGCCTCGCTGCCGCCTATCACGCCCAAGCAGAAGCAATGGGCTATCGACACTTGCTTTGAAAAAGTTGGGTATGCAGCTAAAGGCGAAGTATGGTGCTCACAGTGTGGCATGGTTCACGAAAAAATATCGTCAGAGCTCGGTATTACACTCGTAGGAGACGAAACAATCTGTCCGCATTGCGGGACAAAGCTCAAGCTGAAAAACAGCAACAAAAGTAAAATTTTGGAACGCTGCTATTTTACGGTTCTGACGACTTGTCAGGGGATTCAGGTGTGCCGACATTTCATCATCGAGAAACGGGCGTGGAAAACAAACAGCAACATCAACGTTGACCATGCACCTGAATACAGCATCGATGAGGCTGTACAGAACTGGATCTTTGAAGACGGGACAGAATGCATCATGGCACGCCCTTGTATGCAAAACCCTTTCTACTACGACAAATGGGACTTTAAACGAGCTATGAGCATAAAACGCAAGAACATGTTTCCGTCTTATTCTGCTCTTGACAAATATGACATAAACACAGCGTTTGTCTATCCTCATCGAAGAGTGTTGCCTGTCCTTCGGCGCAACGGCTTTACAATGCGCTTCAATGCGCTGTCGCCAAATGAGGTCATGAAGCTTGTGTTGACTGACAGGGAGGCCGAGACGCTGATCAAAAACAGGCAATTCGCGCTGCTGGAATATAAAAGCAAGCGTTTGTACAAAGAGTTCTGCATGCCTTATGCCCACAGTGTGCGGGTGGCTATCAGAAACAAGTATATCGTCAAGGATGCGTCTATGTGGTACGACTATCTCGAGCTGCTGTCATACTTTCATCTCGACACGCACAACGCCCATTATGTATGCCCTGCAAACCTTAAACATGAGCATGACATCCTGCTAAGACGCAAACATCGCGTAGTGAGACAACGTCTGATAGAACAGAAACGCAAAGAAATAGCGCAATGGGAGGTTCTGTACCGGAAGGAAAAGGAACGGTTCTTTGGTCTATGTTTCGCCGACGACAATGTATTTGTCAAGGTCATACAATCTGTGGCCGAGATGGAGGAAGAAGGTGACAAGATGCACCATTGCGTGTTTACCATGGACTATTATAAAAAGCCCGACAGCCTCATCCTCTCGGCAAGAAGCGTGAGAGACGGTGCACGGATAGAGACGGTAGAGGTGTCGTTGAGATCGTTTAAGGTGGTGCAGAGTCATGGGCTGCAAAACAGCTACACTCCATATCACGATGAGATAATAAAACTTGTAGAGAAAAATATGGACATTATAAAAAAAGCAGTGTAAGAATGGAAAATGTATGTGAAACATATTTCCTCGACGTGACGTTTGGCAGCGTCTACTTTAACGTTGTGGATGGCAGCGTTCAATGTCGAGGCCGCGACACAAAGGTGTCGCCAGACAAGCTAAACGAGTTTCTTGCAATAGCCAAGGAGCTTGGACTGAGAACAGGTAAAATTTAAACTGATAACATATGGTACAGCCAAAAGTTTTCATATCGGCACCCGTGACAGGCCGTGACCGAGAAGAGAGGAAACGGTTCTTTCGACAAGTGGAGCAGAACCTGAAAGATTTAGGATTCTATCCTGTTAACCCGATGAAGAACGGTGCTCCATCTACAGCGAAACATGCAACGCACATGAAAGCGTCTCTTAGAAAGCTGCTCTGTTCTGACTATTACATCCAGGCTCTTGACAGCGTTGGCTCGGCAGGATGTTTTGTAGAGGAACAGATAGCTGAGGCTTGTGGGATTGAATATATCGGTTCCATTCACAGCTACGGAAAGGTCTGCCTAAACAGCCACGGCAAAAGGGTGAGCAAAGCAGTTAAACGCTTTGTGCAAGAAGTACAATAAAAAAGAAAACAAAATGAACAGACCACTTATTTACAGCCTTGAACAGAAAGAAAAGCAGATGAAGCAGATAGACCGCTGCTGTTCTCTCTACTATCTGATGATGGGCTCAAACTATAACACCGTGCAGACGGCAATGGTGGACGCGCGAGAAGCAATCGCGAAGACACCATTGTTCAGACACGAGACAAAGCGATGCATAAGACAGGCATTGCGTCAATATGAGGTGCTAAACAAAAAGATCGAAAGCGTGTTAGGCAACAAGTTTCAGCTTTGGCTCGACACAACAGACCGCGCCGACGAGATCTTTCAACCTCATGTCTTTAAGCTTTATATGGCAATAGACTCGTATCTGCTGAAATATGGTGTGCCGAATCATCATGCCATTGCAAAGATGGAAACGGCGCGTATAATGGCCGACATAGCTCACGAAACCTTTGTGAGGCTCTTCGCTTATTTCAGAAAGATCTTAGGGTTTGACCTCTCACGCATGTTTGCAAGCGGCGACTTTGCAGACATCTTGGCGTGGTGGAACAGAGCAACAAAGCCGCTGCTGAGAGCACCAGGCATTGCCGACATCAACCTTAACAAAGATCCAAACATTGTGCTTGCTGTTGACATCTTGATAAAGAAAACGCAAGATTATAACATCTTGAACGATGCAGGAAACTATGCGTTGCACCGAAACCGTGACGTGTGGCATCTTCTTGACAAAGAAGACCGCATGCGTCTGGAGGCAGGGTTGGACATCGCGGGACCAGAAGAGAAGGTAGAAGAAGAAAACATAATGAAACTCACAAAACAACTTGTAGACAAATATGATTGTAGACATGACAAATGTTGATGTGGTGATAGGCATCGATCCCGACAATGCGAAGAGTGGTGTCGGGATCGTGCACAAGACCACAGCAGAGGTGCAGACACAAACAGCAACGTTTAGTGAGCTGCTGTCCTTGCTAAAGGACAAACAAGAGACCGGCACACGCTTTGGCGTGGTGATTGAAGGAGGCTGGCTGACAACAAGCAACTGGCACACAACGTCACGAATGACAGCACGCAAGGCAGCAGCCATAGGCCGATCTGTCGGGATGAACCACCAGACAGGCATATTGCTGACCGAGATGTGCGAGGTTATGGGCCTGAAACACTATGTCGTTCCTCCTTTAAGGAAATATTGGCGAGGTCCCGACGGTAAGATTACACAGAAAGAACTGCAATGTGTTGTCGGAGACAAGAACAAGTTGCCCCGCATGTCGCAAGACCAGAGAGACGCGGTGCTTTTGGCTTGGGTTTATTCAGGGTTATCATTGACATTTAGAAGCAGAATATAATATGGCAAAGGACAAGGACTATAGAAAGCTGATACACACAGCACGGTGGTTGAGGCTAAGACGTGACAAGCTAAGCGACTTCCCGCTGTGTGAACGTTGTGAAGAAGAGGGAAGAGTGACGGCTGCAACAGAGGTGCACCACATCATACCTGTGGAGAACGGACTGACACGGCAAGAGAAGGAGCGTCTGATGTATGACTACACCAACCTGAAGGCGCTGTGCCATGACTGTCATGTGAAGACGCACACAGAGATGGGACGCTGCGGAAAAGAACAAGCGAAAAGCAGGGCGAAGAACCACCTCTTAAGGTTCGTCGAAAAATTTATGACTTGACATCATGACACCCCGGGGGTGGTTTTTTAAAATCGGGGGTACCCCATGCTAAACCTCGCCACCTCCCATTTCCACACGCGGGTAATTTTTTGGGCCGTGGGGGATTTTGGGGCAAAAAAAATGAGGGCAAAAATGTGACACATGTGACACTATAAAAAAAGACGCGGAATGGACGTAAAAAAGACGAAATTCCTGAAAGCATTGTCTAAAGCCTACGGCATCATTGCACCTGCATGTAATGCCGTAGGCATATCTCGTTATACCTATTATCGCTGGTACCATGGAGACAAGGAATTTAGAGAGAAAGCAGACGAAATAGCAGAAACACAAATTGATTTTGTTGAAAGCAAGTTGATGCAAATGATTGAAAATAGCGATGCGTCTTCTGTTATTTTTTATCTTAAAACAAAGGGAAAGAACCGCGGCTATAGTGACAAGGCTCAGCAGACGGTTCCCGATCCGTCGCCATCGGGCACACCGTTACAGCTACAAGACGGCAACAAGACAGGAAAAGGCCGAAAGATTGTTGAACGTAAGGTGAAGAACAAGAAAGATTATATCGTCAAGTTGTTAAAGGCACAAGGGAAATACACAGCAGAGCTCACCTATCAAGTGGAGATAACGGCAAGGCTGTTGGTGCGTGCGGATATGCTTTATGACGAGATTTTGTCTGAGGGTCATAAGGCAGTCAACATAGAATACAGCCGAGAGGGTAACGAGCGGGCAACGATAAACCCAAAGGAGAAACTCTACCTTGATGTGTCTGAAAAGGCACAGAAGGCCCTAAGGGCATTGGGTATGAACACGGAAAGCAAGGAAAGAAAAACGGACAATGACAACTTTAATGAATTTTGGGCGGCTATGAAGGAGGGTGCTGAATGACAGAGGAAGAGAGAAAACAATGGAGGGAATACAAAGGGAATGTTGTGGAAGAATTGCAAAGGAACAGCAGTGTATACGCCACGAAATTTTACGATGTGCTCGTCGAGACCGACAAGCGCATCGGCGATTATGTGTTTAGCGTCATTAACAATCCTGAAGCTCACAATCTTTACGAGATATTGGGTGTGCGCCGTTTCTTGAAGATGCTCGACAAATATGAGTGGAAAGCAAAGAGGGTGCGCCATTTCTTTAAATTCTATGAGACGATAAGATTTAGCGGTTTAAGAGGGAGGACACGTTATAAGCTGACTCCTGTACAGGCTTATCAGTTTGCGAATATCTATGGTTTCGCCAGATCTGACGGCCGCCGCCTGATAAGGACAGCTTACCTCTTCGTTCCGCGCAAGTTCAGCAAGACAACCTCATGTGCTGCCATGGCGGTGTACGACATGCTTTTTGGCGACAACAACGCACAGGCTTATGTCGGCGCAAACAGCTATGATCAGGCAAAGATATGCTTTGACGAGATACGAAATATCATGTTTGATATCGATCCTCGCGAAAAACATTTTAAGGTTAACCGCGAAAAGATCACGTTTAAAGACCATGGCCGTGACAGCTTGATTCAATGTTTGACAGCCAACGCCAAGACGAAAGACGGCCTCTTTGCTTCGCTTGTCATCATGGACGAATATGCCCAGGCACGAAACACGGCAGGGCGTAACGGGGCAGACCTGAAGAACGTGCTCACAACCTCGATGGGACCCAGAAGGGAGCCGTTGACCATCGTGATCACTACGGCAAGCGAGGTGGTAGACGGCCCTTTTGCCCATGAACTGGAGGGTGTAATGGCGGTGCTGCGTGGCGAGGCAGAGAGTGACACCATGTTTGCCTCGCTCTTCATGCCGGACGTTGACGATAAAGAAGATGATCCGAAAACATGGGCTAAGGTACAGCCGCATCTGGGCATAACGGTGCAGAGCGACTACTATGAAAACGAGTGGCAGAGTGCACAGCTGTCAGCAGAAAACATGTTGGCCTTTCGTACCAAACTGCTCAACGTCTTCACCATCAACGATGAAAAGACATGGTTTAGTCATGAAAAGGCGCAAGAACTTGTAGGAAATTTCTCAATTGACAACGTGCAAGGACGGCCAGACTGTGCCGTGGCCTTTGACTTGTCGGTGCATGACGACTTTAGCGCCGTGTCTTACACCATTTACCTCTCAAGCACAAAGAGTTTTTACACGCATACCGACTACTATTTTCCCGAAGGTTCTCTTAAAGGACATCCTAATGAGCAGCTTTATAGATTGTGGAACGAAAAAGGTTATCTGAAATTCTGCAAAGGTAAAAAGATAGACACGGCATTAATAACGGAAGACATCATAAGGCGTTCAAAACTTGTAAACATCGTGCGTATAGGCTATGACGCATACAAGGCGCAAGAGCTGACGAGCATCTTAAAGTCGGTGGGCGCAAGAAACGTGTTGACTCCTTTTAGTCAGACCTACGGCAATTTCAACCTTCCCGTTGAAAGCTTTGAAATGTTGGCGTGGAGCGATCCGCCAAAGATTATGATGAACGACAATCCTATCAACATCTTCTGCTTGGAAAATTGTGTTATCGACAGTGACAACTTGGAGAACAAAAAACCGCTGAAATTGTCACAATATCGAAAAATAGACGGCACTATCACGATGCTCATGACGTTAGGACTGTTGTACACGTTTGAGCGCTAACTGAAGAAAATGAAATGTTAAAAAAATAATAATTGCGCCATGATGCGCCATGATGTGCCATAATGTGCCATATTAAATTTTAATGCACCTTCCAAAATAGCTAACTTTATGCTAAAAAGTATAGTCGATGGGATTTTGGCAAAACATAATAAATCTTTTTAAGCGCAGCAACGAGACTGACAGCACAACGAAAGCGACTTCTTCAACGGGGCCGCGAACGGGCGATTATACCCAATTTTTCAGCTACTTTGGTTCTGGCCATTCTGCTTTGTCTGTAGCAACTGTTTACAGATGCGTGCAGCTGCTTAGTGAGAGTGTGGCTAACTTGCCGTTGCAATATATGCGTCTCAAGGACGACATTTATGTGGAAGACAAAAGCAGCCGACTTCATTACCTGTTGAATGTGCAGCCCGACTACACAAAATCGGCCTTCGATTTTTGGAAGGAGGTTGTGGAGAACGTCCTGCTTGACGGCAATGCTTACATTGTGCCGATATACAGCGTAGTGACGATGGAGGTTGACCGCTTGGTGCTTTGTGGCCGCCACACGGTGACACATAACATCTACGACGACACCTATACCGTATGCGACACGGTGAACGGAGTGAACGATGTGTATGACGAGGCGAACATCATACACATCAAAGGGCATACGAGAAACGGCAAACAGGGTGTGAGCGTATTGGAGTATGCACGACAAACCATAGACATTGCCATAACGGGTGATCGAGAAACATTGAAGCGATTTTCCAATGGCGGCAACGTAAGAGGTATCATAAGCAACGACAAGACGGTAACAGGCTTTGGTGAGTATCAAGACGATGAGCTTGACAAGACAGCAGAAAACGTTGACAGCCGCTTTCAGCGCGGAGAGCGAATCGTTAGTCTGCCCGGACAGGTTGATTTCAAGCAGATCTCTTTGTCTTCAACAGACATGCAGTTCTTGGAAAGCCGCAAGTTTACGGTGCGTGACATTTGTCGCTTCTTTGGCGTTCATCCCTCGTTCGTGTTTGACGATACAAGCAATAACTACAAGAGCGCCGAAATGGCCAATGTCGCTTTTCTTAGCAACACTCTTAACCCGCTGTTGAGAAACATAGAGAACGAGTTTCTACGAAAGCTGATAGCTCCATCTCTCTGCTGCAAACGGAAATTTGAATTCGACAGACGTGCTCTCTATTCGAGTGACCTAGACAGCAAGGTGAAATATCAGACGGCGACAATAGCTGCTGGCATCTACACCGTCAACGATTGGCGACAGATAGAAAACAGACCCCCGATAAAAGGGGGCGACAAAATTCTTGTGTCGGCCAATCTGCGTGACATCAACGACAACAACGCCGTAGCGGCAACAACAAAAAAGGAAGAAAAGAAGGAGGAAAAAGAAGATGGAAACGAAGAATAAAGTGATAAGAAGATGTGTGTGTACGCCTACAGAACTACACATACGAGAGGCGGCAGAGGGTGAGGCTCCCAGCCGCACAATTACAGGATATGCCATATTGTTTAACGTGCCGTCTGCCCCGTTGTGGAGCGACGAGGACAGTGAGGCCAGGGAGGTGATAGCCCCTGAAGCAGTCACAAAAGAGTTTTTGGATGGTCAGGACATCAAGATGACAATGTTCCATGACAGTCATTCGTTACTTGCCCGAAGCAACAAGGGCGGCGGCACTTTATCGTATACTGTTGACGACAAGGGCGTGATGTTTGAATTTACTGCCCCCAATACCGTTGACGGTGACAAGGCTCTCGAGCTGGTTCGGCGTGGCGATATAAGCGGTTGCAGCTTTGCGTTTACAACCCACTACTTTGACAGCGATTTCGTTGAGCGTCAAAGTAAGGTAGCGCCCAACGGTGTGAACAATATAACGTATAGAGTGAAAGCCGTTACAGGCATTTATGACTTTACGCTGGCTGCAAATCCTTACTATCCAGACACAAGCGTAGAGGTGCGTGAACTAACGGCTGAGCTAAAGCGTGAGCAACAGTCTGCTACAGAGCCGACTGTAGAAGAGAAAGAAAGAGTGATGCGGCAGTTGTGTGAAATGCGTCACGCTGCCAAACTTAAGATGTTTAATATTTAATTTCAAAGAGAATGAAATGGGAAATATTAACAACGTTGTCTCTCTTGCCGACATCTGCGAGGTTTTGCAGGGCAAGAACGTAGACAAAAAGAAAACTAACGACCAAGGAGAAGGCTTGCCTATTGTGGTGGGTGCCTCAGACCTTGTGCAAGGCAGATTTGTGCCTAAGCGATGGTGCAAAGAGAAAATTAACGCCCCCGTCTTTTCTGAAGAGGGAGATATTCTGATTTCGGTGGTTGGCACGCTTGGCAAGATGGGGATTAATGCCGATGGCCCGGCGGTGTTGTCTAAGCACGTTTGCGCCTTACGTCCCAAGCAAGGTGTGTCGCGCCAATATCTTATGGCTGTTATATCACGCCTGCTACTCGATGTCATACCCGATAGTGCAGACGATGTGGTGCTCGGCTTTCAAAACAAGGTGGATGTCGATGTACTGAAGCAGATACGCTTCACACTTCCGGCACTGTTCATCCAGGAGTGGTTGGTGTCGCGCCTAACCTCCATTGCCACTATAATACTTGCCTATAAGGGAAAGCAGGAGGATTTTCTGTCGTGCGATGGCATCATCTCTGTTATAGAGCAAGAGCGTAAGGAGCAGCGGGCGTACATGCGAGGGTTGTCTGAAAAGCTGGGCAAGATGGCGGATATGCTTGAGAATCTTCCACCAGACAGCGACACGTTACAGATGATAGCTGATGCCCGTAGCGCATATTCAAGGCTTTTAAAAATTCAATAAACATATATAAACATGAAGATAGACAAATCAGTAGTGGAGGTGCTTAAGACCTCCGAGATAGACGGCAGTCTTCTGCGTCTGCCTGGGCAGCTGGAGCGTAAGCTCTACGAGCGTGTCAGCAAAGTGTTGAAGGCTATCGGCGGCAAGTGGTCGAGTGCCAAGAAGTCTTTTGTGTTTAAGGAGGATGTTGGCGACCTTGTTACATCCATTGCCGACTCGGGCGAGTTCACTCCAGACCGTCAAGCCTACCAGTTCTTCCCCACACCCGAGGCTCTTGCCCGTGAGATAGTGGAGATTGCCGGTATATGTGATGGCGAGCGTACGCTTGAGCCATCGGCAGGCCAAGGCAACATTGCCCGTTTTATGCCTTCGCCCGACTGCGTGGAGCTTGACCCGAAAAACCGAGCCATACTTGAGGAGCATGGGTTCCGTGTGGTTGGTGACGACTTTATGACGTTTGAGCCGTCAAAACCTTACGACGTTATTGTGATGAATCCTCCCTTCTGCAAAGGTCAGGACGCTCGCCACATACTAAAGGCCGTATCGATAGCCAAGCGCAAGGTTGTGGCCATAGCCTCGGCTTCTGTGTTGTGGCGCAATGATGGCCCATACAAGGAGCTGCGCAATGTCGTTGAGCAATATGGAGGATATATGCGTGAGCTTCCCGACAAGTCGTTCAAGGAGTCGGGCACAATGGTTAAGACGGCTCTTGTAGTAATAGATAAGTAGTTGGCGGCCAACGGTGTGAACAATATAATGTATAGAGTGAAAGCCGTGACAGGCATTTATGACTTTACGCTGGCTGCAAATCCTTACTATCCAGACACAAGCGTAGAGGTGCGTGAACTAACGGCTGAGCTAAAGCGTGAGCAACAGTCTGCTACAGAGCCGACTGTAGAAGAGAAAGAAAGAGTGATGCGGCAGTTGTGTGAAATGCGTCACGCTGCCAAACTTAAGATGTTTAATATTTAATTTCAAAGAGAATGAAGAAAGAAAAAGGAAAACTGCAAGTACGCGAGCTGATAGACAAGTTCCAGCAGAACTGTGATCGTATCACAGCAATAGCGGACGCATGCGAGAAGGAGCAGCGTGAGCGCAACGAAGCCGAGAATGCCGAGTTTGAGGCTCTTACCCGCGAGAACCAGGTGCTCCAGATGAAGATGCAGGCCGCGACAGCTGAGCATCTGCGTGAGAACCCAAGCGCACAGGATGATGCCATCAAGATCATCCGCGAGAACGCTGCAAGCGGACAGCGCACAGAGATCATGTTCCTGCGCGACATGATGATGGTGCAGGATGTTGCCAAAGGTGCTATCGTGCCTCTTAACATTCAGGATATACTGAAACCTCTACAGGAAGGCTTTATTTTGGACAAGGTAGGTTTGCCTATGCCAACGGGTTTGGCAGGTGACTTTGTGTGGCCGATGTACGAGATGGTAGAGGCAGAGCTGGCCGGTGAAGGTGCTGAGCTTAGCGACACGAAGATTCCGTTTAGCAAAATGACAGCAGCTCCTGAGCGCATTGGCATCGCCATTCCTGTGTCTAATCAGTCGCTCAATCAGTCACAGGGTCTTCTCGCAACAATTGTGCAGGAAGTGATGCCATTGGCCATCCGCCTGCTGCTTAACAAAATCGTTTGTGGTATAAACAAGGTAAACAACGCCACCAATCTCGTAGGTCCATTTGTTGGCTTGAAGGACAACCCTGTGCTTCTTTCTGCCGTGCCTACCTTCAAGGAGCTGAACGCTGAGATGAAGGCTGCTGTGCTTGAGACAGGTATTGACGGCACCAACCTCTGCTGGGTGATGACAAAGAGCATGGAGGCCATTCTTGAAGGAACTCCCATCAATGAGAAGGGTGTATTTTTGCCCATGATACAGAACGGCATGCTGTGTGGCTTGCCCGTTTATACGTCTAACGTTATTCGTGACGTGAAAATCTCTTATCAGAAATACAACGGATCATCATGGGCAAAAGCAGAAGACTTTGACCCAAAGGTAAATACAGCTAAGTTTACCGTGACAAGTGCTTCCGCTGTTACAAATCTTAAGGGCATGGTTTCTGGCGATTACGCAAAGATTGCTGAAGGAACCGAGTATATCGGCCTTGGCGATTGGCGCTATCAGCCCATGGGCATGTTTGGTTCTCTGCGTTTTATCGTAGATCCTTACAGCAAGGCTCGTAAAGACTGCGTTGACTTTGTACTCAATGCCGACTATGCCACCAAGACTCTTCGTCCCGAGGCATTCAAGCTTGGCAAGGTAGGCGGAAAGGCATAAGATTATATAATCAACCTAAAGTTTTAAAGATATGAATGTGGTGAGTCTGTCACTTTTTAAGAAGCATGTCCGTGCGGATGATTTTGCCGATGACGATGATTATCTGATGTTTATTCTCGAGAGTGCAGAGGAAGCTGTGATCACGGCAACCAATAGAACCAGGGCAGAATTAGAGCAGATGGGAGGCGGTGATGTGCCTCTGCCCATCAAGCATGCTATAATGATGCTTGGAGCACATTGGTACAATCAGCGCGAAAGCGTGAGCAGCGTGCAGATGCATTCGGTACCCGACTCGCTGCAAAGTCTAATAAAACCTTATCGTAAGTTAGTATGAGAGCCGGGGCTATGAAATATCGCTTGTTGTTGATGCAGCCTAAAGCAAGCACCAACGATTTTGGTGAAGAGGCGACTACCTATGAACCGTTGGCTGTGATATGGGCTGAACGGGTAAAGCAAAGCGGAAGCCGAAGCAACGAGGTGGGCGAGCATTTCCCTGACTATCGTGCTGAATTTAACATTAGGGATGCGCATAGAGTGAAGGAAAACTGGCGAGTGCAACAGCTCGGCGGCTACCTTTACTCTGTGACAAACATTATTCCTAACCTCGATAAGGGAATGAAAACTTTAGTTTGTGAACGTGTTAACGAATAACGTTGTTTAATCGCTGCAAACGAATGGGAGAGACTGTTACTGACATTAAAAGGCCTTTTGCCGATGTATACAAGGCACTTGATCTCAAAACACAACGTAAGGCCATGAAGAGTGCCATGCGTAGAGAGGGCAACCGCTTAAAAAAGGCTGCTGTGGACAATCTGCGGTCAAGCGGCATTGGCCAGGGAACGAAGCGAAGCCTGTCAAGCGGCATTTATGTGCGAACATATCCTGATCGCTACGGCATGGGATTTATGGTGAGTGTTAAGCCCCATGGGCGACGTAAGGGTATTCATCTCAACCGTCAGGGCAAAGAAAAGCCTGTGTTGATGTGGGCTGAGGATGGAACACGTTACCGTAAGGCAGGACGACGGATTTCTTCATTTTTTGGCAAGAGTAGGTTTACAGGCAAGAAAGTCAGACAGTATCTCAGAGGCGGCGCTAACCGCGGTCAGATGAAACGTTACGCTTTTTTGGCGAAAACGGAACAGCAGGCTACGGGCGAGGTAGAGGCTAATCTTTTCAATGACCTGCAAAACAACATTGAAAAAGCGGCGAGAAAACAAGGACTTTTGTAATATAAGAAAAAATGACACAGAAAAAAACATCATTGAGCGCTGGCGCTATCATTCGCGACATCCTTCTGACAGACGAGGAGGTGAAGCGAAGGACAAACAAGATCTTCCCCATCGTCATAGACAAAGCTCTGCTTCCATACATCCTGTATCGACGGGCAGCGTTAGAACATAACTCTACAAAAGCGGGTATGCCCGGAGCTGACACTGTAACGATGGAGGTTGTGTGTTATACAGCCAAGTATGCGGAAAGTGTAGAGCTTGCCGAGGCTGTAAGGTCTGCGCTCGACTATTCTCAAAGAGAGCGTGACGGGTTGGTGATGCGTGGTTGTGTTCTTGACGATAGCGAGGAAGGCTATGAGGATGATGCTTTTTTTCAGCGTCTTATATTTAGAGTGAAAATTTAAAATCGTTTAAAATCAATTGTTTTATGGAAAAAGGGTATATAAATGGTAGCGATCTCCTGCTGAAAGTAGCAGGCAAGGCTGTTGGTCATTGTTCAAGTCATACGCTCACGTTTAACAGCGAAACCAAAGACCGCGCTGTGAAGCCTGTAGCGTCTGCGGCAAAAAGCAGCGGTTTGTGGAAAGAGAAGGGTGTTACGGCTCTTTCTGTATCTATCAGCTTCGAGGGTCTACGCTTCTACGATGAGACAGAGAGCGGTTACGAGCAGATTGCCCCCAGCTGGGGTCAAGGCAAGAGCGTGGAGGTTGAGGCTTTTAAGCGTGGCAACGACACAGCACCTTATGTAAAGGGCAACTTTGTTATCGCTTCGCTGGAAGAGACAAGCCCGGCTTCGGACGATTCTACATACAGCGGATCTTTGGAGAACGACGGTGAACCTGAAGTTTATCCGGGAAAGACTACAACATCCGATGTGCAGGAGGCAACAGGGCACTAAGTGAAGGTTTTTAGATCTAAACAATTTTGGTTACATGAGGAAAATCGAGATTAAGATAGACGGCAAGGAATACCCCTGTAGACAGACTATGGGGGCTATGCTTCGCTTTAAACAGGAAACAGGCAAGGAGGTGACAGAGATAGGCGGCAACTTGTCGGATATATGTGCCTACCTCTTCTGCTGTGTAGCGTCGGCTTGCAAAAAAGACAACGTGCCTTTTGACATGTCGCTGATGGATTTTGCAGACAGTATTACGCCAGACGACCTCAACCAATGGACGGAGGTAGTGAACGGAACGGCAGAGCAGTCTCCTGAGAGCGATGCTGAGGGTGAAAAAAAAAGTTAGGAATTTTGGAGTTGTTGGGCATTGCCGTTGGAAACATCGGCATGCCTTACAATGATTTTTGTGCTATAACGCCTGAAGAATTCAACAACATATACAGGGCGTACAGCGAGGAGCGGACGGCGCATTATCAAGACAGTTGGGAACGTATGCGCATGCTTGCGACTATCATAATACAGCCGTATGCAAAGAAAGGGCTAACGCCCCAAAAAATTCTTTCCTTTCCATGGGAGAAGAAAAAGCCGGAGCATACGAAAGGAGCCCCGGCAGTATCTAAGGAAGATGCGTTAAAGCGTTTTGAGGAAGTGTTGGGAAAAGTAGGAAACGGTTAAATGGTGTTACCTATTCGTTCATCTGAGCCAATAAAAGACATTTCCCCGATGGAATAGAAAAACAGAGCAGAAGAGCCTATAAGGGCTAACAAACCGTTAACCGATTGGTTGTTGAAAGCTAAATACGTTAGGCAGATAACCCAAACAACAAGAGACAACAATGCTATTACGCCCCAAGTCTCATATTTGTTTGAATGCTTGCGCGGCGTATCCTCGCCTACTACTTCGACGCTAACAAGTTCTGCCCTGATTTCGTTTATGGGCTTACTCGCTACATCGTTGTTTTTGGCTTCTATCGTGCGGTTGATGTTCTTATAATCCTTTTCCATAACGGTTAGTTTGAATGTTATGCCGCGAAGATACAAAAAATATTGATTACTTGTTACTTATACACAGAAATTATGGCAAAAGAAATAAAGTTTAACATAAAATTGCTTGTTGATGGCAAGGAGAAACTGGTAACCGCTACTTCAACGGTGGCGGAGCTGCATAACGTGCTTGAATCTGCCAAAACGGAAGCGGATAAGTTAGACAAGGTTTTAGTAAATTTCAATCAGCGTGTAGAAAAGTTCCAGAACATCAACAATGCCATATCACAGATAGCAGGGACACTCAGCACCGTTACAGAAGAAAGCCGTGCTTTCAGTGCGGCCATGAACGCCGCTAACACGATGGCAGGAAAAGACGGTGAGGACTTTGCCAAACTCAAAGGAGAGGTAGCCGAGCTATCGAAAACTTTGCCTGTGGCGCGCGAGGAACTTGCCAACGGCCTGTATCAAGTAATCAGCAATGGCGTACCTGAAGACAACTGGATAGCCTATTTGCAGAAATCAGCAAAGGCATCCGTGGGCGGTATCGCTGATCTGGGTGAGACTGTAAAGGTTACATCTACCATTATCAAGAATTATGGTTTGTCGTGGGACA
>OBLI01000309.1_pt1 | contig 53411 bp, 53 predicted proteins | sample 1519701 | NCBI WGS metagenome assembly OBLI01 (sample SAMEA3663005, study PRJEB22513) | pig gut metagenome | biome: pig gut; feature: pig-associated habitat; material: faeces | place: France | collected 2012
TTATTGAATAATTAGGTAAGTTTTTTGAATCTAAATGTACACCTCAAGTTCATCTTTCATGACTATCTTTTCAGAAGTTACCACCAATAGGGTGGTAACTTACCACCTTTATAAACATTTTTAGTATTTGGAGCATTATAAGGCATATGAGTAAAATTGGAAGAGAATTTGTGATGAAGGTGGCAAGTCTTTTGGTTGATTATATGGATTTTTTTATCCCATAGCTTTATTTCGGAGCGATATTCTAAGCTAAATTTTTGCAAGGGTAAATAAAAGCAAATAACTTTGCAGTTAGATATTCAGCTCTGTATTAAAACTATGAGTATAATATACGGGACGAAAAGATAGAAGTGATGGAACCAGAATCATTGTGTAAAACAATGAAAGAATGGGCAAAAAAACTATGGGTGATATACAAAAAGGACTGACAACTATTATAAGGCTGAGGAATTGGATGTGGTATCAACTTGTGCAAAAAATGTACAGGTTAGTTTTGGAAGGCATTGCCGACAAACTTGTTGCTTTGGCATTAATGATAGCAGAAAGCCGCACAGAGGAGAAAGACGTAATGGTAAAAGTAGTTGTAAACTTAATAAATTCAAACATTAAAAAACGCATATGATGAATAGTAGAATTGAAGAATGGGGTAAAAAATGGGTTGAGCGTTTCAACAAACTTTCGGAAAAATATGAATTTCCTTATTATACCCAATCCCCACTGAACTTAGTTGAAGACGAGGTTGAAATAATGTTTGTCGGCATAAATCCCAAAGGAAGCAACAAAGAGGTTACAAACAATACCTTAGATAAATTCCTCGCAGGAAATGAATGTTGGGATCAAAGATTTTGCGGAGACAAAAATGTGTGGAAACTTACAAATGGTGCAAGGTTCTTTATAGGCTATGATGCTTTCAAGCATGAAGAGACAATAGACAATGACAATAAAGTAGTATGGACAAATTTGACACCGTTTCAATCAGACAAGGGCTTTACTGACTTAAAAGCAGAGCTGCGAGACGAGGGTATTAAATCTACGTTTGAACTCATTTCTATCTTACGACCTAGGAAAATCGTATTTCTTGGAGGCAATGCTTTTGGCTTGCTTGACAAATATGCTGATGATAACTTAAAACAGCATTTTGAGCATATAAAAGTCTTTGACAATCTTCCTTTGGAAATAGGGCGTTTATACAATATGCCAGCATATTATGTTAGTCATCCATCTGGACGATGGCCCGTAAGTCATTGTTTTATCTCTGTGTTCATATTTCTTCGCAATCTTATTGATACCTACGAGAATGAGAGACCAATGAAGTCTCTGAACATGGTTGCAGAATGTATGAGAAAAGAATATGCACTATGGCACGACCGAATAATAATATAAATAGCACACCACATGAACAAGAAAATATACTTTGCTGGATCCATTCGTGGAGGTAGGGGCGAGCATCTCTGTCAATCATCGAATCGCCACATGAATCATGAACCGTGCTGGCAAAAAGTGCCCTCACCATCCAAGGAAAACTCGCTATAAAATAACAGCATTTTTAAGTGAGCAACGAAATCTTAAATGAAAGAGCCGTGTAGTAGGAGGATATTCTAAGCTAAATTTTTGCAAGGGTAAATAAAAGCACATAACTTTGCAGTTAGATATTTAGCACTGTATTAAACTCTGAGTATAATATACGGGACGAAAATAAACCAACTGCTTGCAAATACTTCACCGACAGGACTATTGTTTGCTGATTGGTTGAAAAAAGAAGGCTATTCAGGTCAACTGCAAAAGAGATACCGAGACTCTGGATGGCTGACTGCGATGTGCAAAGGTGTAATGTATCGCACAGGCAGTCGTTTGAGTGCTTATGATGCCATTGCTTCATATACAAACATATAAGTTATTTTATCATAGCATGTCACATATATTGGGACACCTTGGTCATAACTTTGCCACAAAAAATAAAATTATGACTCTGAAACAATTACTCGACTCGCTCACATTTGATGAAATTGCACCATGTATTCTTAATAGATATAAGAATTATGATGTTAGAGGACTTTTGGCTCTCTATAAGCAACATTTTGACTACTTGCGAAGCCTTGTGCCAACCGACCCTGATTTGATAGAGCGAAAAGAGGCGCGGATTTCTTTATACAAAGAAGGAGAGAATATTCATTTGGATGCATTTCCTTTGGAAGGTGACTATTGGAAGAATAGTCTCTCAAAAGAACTGGTTATTGATGACGAAGTAGAAGCCTCTAATGCTGAAATAGCAGCGTGTTGTTTATGGCACACGTCCTTCTATGGATATTTGCCATATCAACGTGAGGAAACTTTTGACAATCTGTTCGATGGCATAATAAAGAAGGGTGCATTGCTTAGCTCATACAAGGAAAAATTCTCAGACATAATACCTTCCAAACGTGAGATGGCTGCAATAGCTTCGTTCCACAATGAGGTTAGGAGTAGGATGAAATATTACCGTCACCGCCGAAGAACAAAGCAGAATAAGCGTGATGAGTTATGTCTATCTTTTGAAAAGAGATGTTGGCGCAGTATGAAACGTAGAATTATAAATCATGAATATTATAAACGTATCAGTTTCTGCTCTTCTTTTATAGATAGTATTTTGGAAAACGGATGTGGTATTGACAAACAAGTAGCATTGCAAGAGCTTAGCACGCTTTATGTTTCGAGTCATGTTGCTATAAGACGACTTGACAGCATTGCATTCAGCGCTGAAAAACGTCTTGACTATCTCAGCGAACTTATAGAAAAGTATGGAGCATTAGATGACATTCCACATTATGCAAATAGCTTCATCTGTCTGAGCGCATCTTCTCATTATCCCATAACGGAAGATGAGAAAAAAATAATAAGTATATTAACAAATGGGCAGATTGGAACACAACGACTTTATGTAAAGACAGATGACCACTGCGGCAAAGAGATGAGAATTGACGTAGCATTCTACGAACATTAAAACTATTGCCAATGACAATATTAGAAAAATATATATGGGTGATAAATGCTCTCTACAATAAAGGTGAGCACGGCTTGTCGTTGAAAGAACTTAACGACAGGTGGATTCGCGACATCAATGTGAGTAATGGAGAGCCGTTGCATCGCCAGACTTTCGATCGATGGAAAGGAAACATCCTAATGGCATTCGGTGTGAACATAGAATGTAATCTGAAGGGCGGCTATCGGTATTATATATCCAATCCAGAAAGTTTGAATAATGGTGAAATCGTTAGTTGGCTTTTGGATGCATACTCCACGGTTAACACTTTATCACAAAATATTCAATTGAAAAGTCGCATAGAACTGGAAGAAATACCGTCCAACCGTGATTTTTTGACAGTCATCATCGAAGCAATGAAAGACAACACGGTAATTTCTATAACACACAAGAATTTTACGCACAAGAAATCTTATACATTTCCTGTTGAGCCATATTGCTTGAAGATGTTTCAAAAGCGATGGTATTTGTTGGCCAAAAGCATCAATGACGGCAAAATGCGTATTTATGGACTTGACCGCCTAGAGAACGTGGAACTTACGACTGAGTGTTTTTCTATGCCCAAGGATTTCAACGCAAAGAAGTATTTCTCTACATTTTTCGGCATAGTAACAGATGAGAATGTCGCTTTTGAACGAATAGTTATCCGTGCATACAAACAGCACCAACAGTATGTACGTTCGTTGCCTATCCATTCTTCGCAAAAGGAATTGTATGCTTGTGACGCTTATGCCGATTTTGAATTGAGGCTTCGTCCAACTTATGATTTTGTCATGGAGTTACTTCATGCAGGAAATATGATAGAAGTGATGGAACCAAAATCATTGCGACAAACAATGAAAGAATGGGCAAAAAGCCTATGGGAGTTATACAAACAAGACTGACAACTATTGATATGGAAGAAAACAAAATAGAGATATATCGTTCTGCAGACGGAAAGGTCGAACTGAATGTAAAGCTTGAAAAAAATACTGTATGGCTGAGTTGTTTGCGGTAGACAGAACGTCTGTTGTTCGTCATATCGGAAACATATATAAGGCAGAGGAATTGGATGTGGTATCAACTTGTGCAAAAAATGTACAGGTTAGTTTTGGAAGGCATTGCCGACAACACACTTGTGGCTTTGACATTAATGATTGCAGAAAGTCGCACTGAGGAGAAAGACGTAATGGTAACAGTTGTAGTAAACTTAATAAATAAGGAGAACAGATAAATGAAAGTTTTTACACATTATACAAAATTAGGTTCAACGAGTGATGGCATTAGATGGAGGACTATTTTGAAATTCGGTAATTCGTGGGAACTTAAAGGATCTGTTGTCATGAAGAACCCTGGTGCCGCAAACTTTAAGCGTCCCGATCATGCAGCAATAAATTCTCCTGAAGAATTGAAGCAACTTAGTGTTTTTGATGATGGTGAGCTTAGAGCAGATTGGTATGAGTTTTCCTCTGATCCTACTATGGAATGCATCGGTAGGTTGTTCTCGGAATACTATGCCACCAAAGGTGAACTGCTTGAAGGCGTAATCCAAATATTCAATCTTTTCTATCTTCGCGAAGCTAACTTGATAACTGCATTAAATAAAGTAAGTCAATTGAATCTTGCCAATATGGTAGATTATGATGTTCAACATCTGACTTTTCCTGTATATTTAGGGTTCGCCGATTTAGCTTGGCACAAGACATATGGAGTTGTTGCAAGAAAATTCTTTAATGCAGCAAAGAAACTGGGGGCATTGTATTTGAATGATGATTTCAAAAAAAATGCTTTCATTCATCCGCTATATCTCATGATGTATGGCAAGAATAAAGAAAAGTGTATAAGGGCAAAATATCAGTTTTTCCAGAATACGCCCACTCCTGTTGTCTCCCAAAAATTAATTGATGATGCAGCTATTGAATCCATTGTAAAAATAAACAACAATGCAATAATGATGAAAATCACAACAGCACTTAATGAGCAATTCCCATTGGTAAAAGGTGAAGAGAAAAATCATCGTTACATATTTGATGACATAATAGAACTGACAGTAACTGACAAGGAACAAGGATTTGTTGGTTTCAGACATCTCAAAAACGGCAAGTGTTATTATAACTATACCAATCAAGATGCCCCAAATGAATACTTATACCGAGATATCTTGTCCGACTACGGTTTTGATACAGAAAAAAACATAGGAAATAATGTTTGGTTAGCCCGCAAGGCTTTTAAGGAATATGGTTCTGATGAACGAGATGTCACTCGTAATATCCTAGAAGAACTTAAGAATTTACGTAATCGTTTTAACCACATGAAAATTGTTGGAAATAATAATAACCACATGAACAAGAAAATATTCTTTGCTGGATCCATTCGTGGAGGTAGGGGCGATGCATCTCTGTACCAACGGATGATTGACTACATCAAGCAGACTGACACAGTATTGACGGAGCACATCGGTAAAACGAATATGAGTTTGAAGGCTCAAACAAAGGCTATAGACATACATATCTATGAACGAGATATCGAATGGCTCAAACAAAGCGACATGGTGATAGCGGAGTGTACTTGTCCTTCTCTTGGTGTGGGTTATGAATTGGCTTACGCAGAAGCTCATAACATTCCTGTTTATATTTTCTACGACAAGTCCAATGCTAACATCTCTGCCATGCTGAATGGAAACGAATACTTCAACATTATTCCTTACGAATCCGAGGATGAAATTTACCATAATTTATACAATATATTGCATTGCTGAAATTTGAAGCAATAAGAACTTTATACCGCATATTGTTATAGTTGTATGTCTATAGCAATATGCGGTTTTCTTTTCATGCGCAATATAACTTCCGAGATTATCTGAAATTATTGTGCATAAGGTATTTGTTATGCCTTATCGCTTGCAAGGTCAAGGCTCTAATTACTACCGTATCTATGGAGAAAAGGATGGAACGACTAAAGAATATCATCATGATATTGCTTTTGATGAGCTTGGCGATGTACTTGACTTAATGATAGAGACTGGAGGTATGACCAAGGAAGAGTACCAAGCAAAGGTAGAGGACTTTGTTTGTAGCCTCTAACATAAAATCTATTGGCGCAAAGTTAGTGTTAAACACGAGGAATTTATCTTTATTCTAATGGTTTTATACTAACTTTGTACCAATAATAGGATATAACGCCACATCGTGCTACAAGACGCTACAAGTAGGCTACATATTTCAACGCCTATAAAAGTTATGTAACATCTTGAAAATCAATAATGCTATATGAAGATACAACTTTCAGAGTCATATTTGACTTATAGGTATTTGAATAATAATGGTAAGATAGTGGTCATGATGAAGTATTATCCCCCTTTCATAAGGGCAATTCATAAACATAATACAAAGGCAATGAGAAGATAAACAGAAAACAATGGCAACCGACTTGTTTGAAAGTAAGAAGCGAGTGTCGTAATGCCATAATCTCCTCAAAGATTTGAGGGGTGGAGTAGAAAATAGAGTCGATAGATTTCTTAAAATAGTTAAATTGTGTAACAAAAGTCATTCATACACAGTGTTTTAAGACGTTTTGTCTTGCGCCAGTTCTGCGCCATTTTTCGTGCAAAATAAGCGAAAATGCCTAAAGACGGCACTTGAATATCAACGAGTTACAGAAGATGGTAGAGTGGTATAAAATCCCTCTCTCTCCGCAAAGTCCTGTAAGTCGAAAGATTTACAGGACTTTTTTCATCTAATTTCTTATGTTCTATGTATGAGAATGACTTCTTATCGGTTGAGAGTGGCTTCTTAAAATTTCTTTCTAAAACGTGTTGGTTGTTTGTGCGGAATTTCCTAATTTTGCCATAGGAGATAGCTGGTACTGAGGGACTTTATGCTAAATAGCCATTCTTGGCACCACTTCCCTTGTATCTTTGTTACAAATAATTAGGAAATATGGAAAAGGACATGAGAAACAAGCCTCAATTAAATCATGTTCAACTGATAACAGCTGACCTGTGGATTGATTTTTTTGCTCAACATTTTAATGTGCCACCTCAAAATGTTGCGTTTGCCAAGTCTGTAATCAGAATTGATGATTTTTGGGCACTTCGTGATGCAGTTAATTCTGGATTAAAAGTTTCTGCGAGCGTGGTGGATAGGGCTGTAGAATGCATTGAAAAAGCGAACGAGGCACAAATTGAGGTTTCTGATCTATCATACGACGAAAAAGAAATGCAGAGGCAAAAAAATCACATGATAGCCGAGTGTGCAAAGAGTGCTATAAAGAGTCGGTTAAGAGCAGAAGGAAAATTGACACAATAGTATTCAAATTTATTGGCAAAATCAATATACAATGGCAAAAACAAACGCTATGGGCTTAACAGATATCACAGCATTGACCTGCAAGATTCAAGAATTAGAGAGAGAAAATTCCCGGTTGAGAGCGATTCTCGACAAAAATGGCATATCGTACACCTTCAAAGATAATAACCTCCAAGAAAACGTGGCCCCTGCCCCTGTTGTCACTTATAGTTTGGAAGAAAAAGTTGTCATTTTTCAAGGTCTGTTCCAAGGTCGGAGCGATGTGTTTGCTAAACGATGGTATAGTGAAACAAGTAAAAAGTCGGGCTATCAGCCTGTGTGCGAAAGGGAATGGAATCCCGATTTTTGCGACAAACGGAAATATAAATGCGCCGATTGCCCAAACCGCCAGTTCGCACCATTGTCTTACAGCCATCTGTTCAATCACCTTGCAGGAAAAGACAAGTGGGGGCGTGATGTAATTGGACTTTACCCAATTCGGAAAGATAACACTTGCTGTTTCCTGTGCGCCGATTTTGATGACAAGAGCTGTGAGCATGGCTATAAAAACGATGTGCTTGCCTTCGTGAATGTTTGCAAGGCATGGAAAGTACCTTGTTACATCAAGCGTTCACGCTCTGGAAATGGTGCCCATGTGTGGATATTTTTCCAAACGCCTATCCCGGCATCTAAAGCGCGAAAATTGGGCAATACCATTCTTACCGAGGCGATGAACAAAGAAATGCGCCAGTCTTTCAAGTCTTACGACCGATTCTTTCCAAATCAAGACACTTTGCCAGAGGGTGGGTTAGGAAATCTTGTGGCCTTGCCGTTGCAAGGAATGGCGCGACGCCAAGGCACTAGTGTGTTTGTTGATGAGCATTTCAATGCATATTCCAATCAATGGAATGTGTTGGCCAATATACAAAAAATGTCGCAAGCCGACATCGATCTACTGCTACAAAAGCATATCGCACCCTCTTTAGGAAACCTTTCTACGACAAGCGATACAAAACCTTGGGAAACTCCAGATGCTGAACTTATTGAAGCCAGCGACTTCCCGAAACAAATAGCTCTAACGAGGGCAAATATGCTATACATCCCATTAGCAGGCTTGTCTGCCCGATGCGTGAATGCGTTCAAACGAATAGCCGCTTTTCTCAATCCAGAGTTTTACGAAAGGCAAGGTATGCGCCTTTCCACTTATAATGTTCCCCGAATCATTTCCTGCTCAGAATTGTCAGACCATTACCTTGCACTGCCTCGTGGGTGCGAAGATGCTGTGTCAGACATCCTATCACGCCATGCCGTAAACACGTCCATTTCCGATAAAACGAATCACGGCCACAGCATCAGCGTTACGTTCAAAGGCGAACTTCGCGAAGAGCAACAAATGGCAATGGATGCCATGATTGCGCACCGAACTGGCACACTGTCAGCCACCACAGCTTTCGGCAAGACGGTGTTTGCCATAGCCATGATAGCAAAACGTAAAGTCAACACGCTCATCCTCGTTCACAACAAAGCCCTACTTGCGCAATGGAATGAGCGATTGGAGCAATTCCTTGGAATAGATGAAGCGATTGAAAAGCCCCATGGCAAGCGAGGAAGAAAAAAAGATTCGTCAACCATTGGCTGCCTGTATTCTGGGAAAAACACTCTTCATGGGATTATCGACATTGCATTAATACAGTCTTGCCTCAACGAGGGCGAAGCAAAGCCTTTCGTCAAGCAATATGGAATGGTGATTGTCGACGAATGCCACCATGTGTCATCTGTTAGTTTTGAGCAAGTGCTTCGCCAGGTCACCGCCACTTATGTCTATGGCTTAACGGCAACTCCCATCAGAAAAGATGGGCATCAACCTATCATTTTTATGCAGTGTGGCAAAATCAGATTTGCATCGAAAGCCAAAGACCAAATCGTAAAGCAGACGTTCAATCGGGTATTGGTGCCAAGATTCACCACTTACCGCAACATCACAGACGACACAAAGACCTACACGCAACTCACACAAGCCCTGTCGGAAGACAGTGCACGTAACGAGTTTATTATCGACGACATCAAATCCGCACTTGAAAATAGACGCACACCATTAGTTTTAACCACTCGCACAGCCCATGTGAGGACACTTGCACAAATGTTGCAGCCATTTGCCGACCATGTTGTGCAGCTCGTTGGTGCAGACTCAAACAAAGAAAAACGGCTTGCTTTACAAAAACTGCAAGCAATTCCACAAACGGAATCACTAGCAATCGTGGCAACAGGAAAATATATTGGAGAAGGATTTGACTACCCTCGCCTTGACACACTATTCCTCACCATGCCAATAGCGTGGAAAGGCAACATTGAACAATACGCAGGCCGCTTACATCGTGAATACGACGGAAAAAGCGAAGTGCAAATATATGATTACATCGATTTTCACGTGCCACTTTGCGACTCCATGTATCGCAAACGCCTTAAAGGATATTCGGCAGCAGGATATGGAAAAAGCTCAGAAAACACCACTTCTGAGCAAGCCTCCAAAGAACTGATATACGAGCGCGACAACTACGAAACGCCATTCCACGACGACCTGCTCACGGCCAAACGCTCAGTGATAATAGCTGTACCAAAAGTAAAATTCAAGTACAAGCCAGCCCTCATCACGACACTTACCAACTTGCTTCACAACGGATTAGAGATAGCCGTGCACATAAAAGAAGATGGACACAACGAAGCTGCCCTGACAAATGCTGGCATATATGTGAACACCAACACAGAGCAAACGCTACAATGCGCCATCATCGACAATTCAATTGTGTGGTACGGCAACATCAACTTTTTCGGCTTCACCGCCCCCACAGCAAACATCATCCGAATCCCCACCCCCCAAATAGCCCAACAATTCACCCACACCCTCACCCCAAAACCAAAACAATAAACCGAATACCGTAGCAAAATTCGGCCGCAGATAATTCACCCCAAAACCAAAACAATAAACCGAATACCATAGCAAAATTCGGCCGCAGATAATTCACCCCAAAATGGCACAAAAAAAAGCTGAATTCCAAACAAGGAATCCAGCCTATATTTATTTGTCCAAAAATCGACAATCGCCATCGGAGAGGTGAAAAAAAGGTAGATTTTTGGCGAAATTCCACCTTTTTGCCTGCTTGAAAATACTTGTGAAAAACCATTGCAGGCAACGGCGTGACTACCACGGTTCGCTGCCGTCTTCACCGTATTTTCCGTCTTTTGCCTCGTAGATGACCGAAGGTGCCAGCACTTCCACGGTGTGCCACGCGCCCTTCGGAACCACACAGCCATAGCAGCCCGCAGCCGAGTCAAGCAGGACTCGTTTCACCTCACGCAGCCGCCGTCCCGCAGCCACATCTTCCCCCTTTAAGGAAGCCAAGAGGGGTTCCTGCCCCATACCGTCCGCCCCCCCGACAGCACATCATCACCTTTTTATCGTTCGGTGACAATCACCTTAAAGGTCTGGAAAATCAGCTTAATGTCATACCAGAATGAACTATGGTCGACATATTCCAAATACAATTTTATCTTCTCCTGCATAATCACATTGATGTAGAAATCTTCCGGGTCTTCAGCATTCTCCATCAACTCATTCTCGTTGCGAAATTTGATGCTCGCAGGGTCGGTGATGCCTGGGCGTACGTCCAACACTCGCATCTGCTCCGGTGTCCAATAATCCACATAATGTCGCACTTCGGGACGGGGGCCCACCAAACTCATATCCCCAACAAACACATTGATTAGTTGGGGCAACTCATCAAACTTATATTTGCGAATATAGTAGCCCGAACGTGTGACGCGAGGATCACGCCCACCAATAGTCACCAACGAACCCTTATCGGCACCTATTCGCATAGAGCGGAACTTGAAAATCCGAAAATCTTTATTTCCACGCCCCACACGCACTTGGCGATAAAACACAGGACCTTTCGAGTCGAGTTTAATCCAAATGGCAAGCACCAAGAACAATGGACTCAAAACAATCAGCCCACATCCCGATGCTAAAATATCAAATAATCTTTTCATTCCATTAAAACAAAAAAAAGGCTTGAAGATAATGATTTTGCGCCATCGTCTTCAAGCCGTGGTTGGGTATTACAAATTAGATACAATATCCACGAAATTCTCAATCACATATTCCAAATCCTCGTCTGTCATCTTTGTGTTCAATGGCAGCGTAATCTCGTTTTCAAACATGTGGTAAGCATTTGGATAGTCGGCAATGTCGAAGCCAAGCTTCTTGTATGCAGTCATCATAGGCAGTGGCTTATAGTGCACATTAGTGGCTATGCCACGCTCAGCCATCTTCTCTATCACGCCATTCACCTCTTCACGAGTCCTGCCCAAAAGACGCACCAAATACAGGTGCCCCGATGAGCAATGCACTGCATCGTAGTGGTTCAGCACAGCCACATTCAGACACTTAAAAGCCTCATCGTAGCGCTCAATCATCTTGCGCCTATGCTTAAGCATACCATCGTAGCGTGTCATCTGCACCAATCCGATGGCAGCCACCACGTCGGTCATATTGCACTTATACCAAGGGCCAATGATGTCGTATTCCCAAGCGCCAAGCTTCGTCTTTGCCAGCGCATCCTTATTCTGCCCATGCAGGCTCAGCAACTCAGCCTTGCGATAGAGGTTTTCATTCCACGTCTCACCCTCTATTTCGGGCACTCCGCTGAATGTGTTGTCGGCATTCTTATCCAACTCTTTCACCACCACATCGTTGCCGAAAGGCAAGTTCCAAGTCAGGGCACCACCCTCAGCCGTTGTGAAATTCTTTACCGCATGGAACGAGAATGACGAGAAATCGGCAATCGAGCCAACCATACGCCCCTTGCGTGAAGCGCCAAAAGCATGAGCGGCATCACAGCAAATGGCTATGCGGCCAATGTGCTTCTGCAAGTCGGTTTTAGGCGAAAACATGCTCTTCTTACCCTCTACAATGGCAAACAACCTATCATAATCGCAAGGAATGCCAGCCAAATCCACAGGGATAATCGCCTTAGTCATCGGTGTGATAGCCTTCTCCACGGCATCATAATCCATTTCAAGGCAATCGCTCTGCACATCAACAAACACCAACTTAGCACCCACATGCTTCACCACCGAAGCACTTGCGGTATAGGTATAGGCAGGCACAATCACCTCGTCGCCCTCACCAATGCCAAGCAGTCGCAGAGCCATCTCGGCGCAAGCAGTCTGTGAATTAAGGCACACAGCCTTATCCACACCCACAAATTCTGCAACTTCTTTTTCCAGCTTCTTTGTGCGTGGTCCAGTCGTAATCCAACCAGACAGAATCGCATCACGCACCTCATTAGCCTCAGCCTCCGTCATATCCGGCGGAGAAAAAGGCACATTACGCAATTTCATTGTCATAATATAAATTTATGTTTATATCGTTTTACTTATTATTTACAACACTCTTTATGATTTCAACATACCTCGCAGTGCCATATGCTTTTGTGAATTTCTGAAGAATCAGTTTTCGGGCATTCTCACCCATCATCTTGCATTCATCCACGTTTTGCGACAAATGCTTTATCAGCTCAGCAAAAGCAGTAGCATCGCCCGCGGGAGCAAACATACCACACTTATGATTCTCCAATATATAGGTCAGCTCACCCTTATCAAAGCTTGCCACTACGGCACGTCCTGCCGACATGATTGAAAGCATCTTGCTTGGCATAGCTGCGCCACCAAGTCCAGGCTTGCAACTCACCACGCAAACATCGCCCAAGCCATACACCTGCGACACCCTTTCCATAGGCTGCAAGGGAAAGAACTTCACATTATCAAGCTGCAAGTCCTTCACCTTTTCCACATATTGATCTTTAAGTCCACCTGTGCCAAAAATCAAGAACTCAACGTTCTTTTCATCTTTCAGCACATCGGCGGCATCAATTATCACATCAATATTCTGAGCGTTCCCCAAATTGCCGACATACACCACATGAAACTTATCACGACTTATGCCAAACTCCTCAAAAAGCGGATTATCCTCCTTCGCTACAGGAACAACAGCATTCTCATCCACCCAATTGTAGACCACCTCTATTTTGCCTTCAGGAACACCTTTCGCAATAAGGTTTTTTTTGAAATCTTGCGATATAACTATTATTCGGTCAGCTTTTCTATATGCATAATTTGATATTACAGAACCAATTTTCCACAGAATACCTCCTTTTTTTGCAAAACCTGTTCCCACAAGCGAATCTGGAAAAATGTCCTGCACATTATACACAAATGGCACGTTATGTTTATTCTTCAAGAAACCGCCTAATAATCCTTGAATTGGTGGAGTACTAACCAAGAAGATACAATCTATATGTTTCTGACTACGCCCATAATAATACTGCTTGACAAAACCTAAAAAATATCTCAAAGCCCTACAAATAGGATTTTTCCCTTCATGCATTAATGAATAGCGCACCACAGACATTTTTTGGTCATACATGCTCTCGCGTTTACGACTCTTATACTCATTGCGCACATCCTCTGTGACGCCTCTAGTTGGAGTTGGCGTATATAGTATCATCTCTATATTTGCATTCGCAAATGCCTCATATCTATGATGATCCAACAAACTGCTTGACTGAGATTCTGGAGTGAAATATGGAGGTAATAATAACAATTTCATCAAAGTTTCTTAATTAATCTATACATTTTACGATTTGGATAAGTAACAAACTCATATAACGTTTTATACCCCATTGAGTTATAAAAGCCTACTGCTTGATTATTATTGTCATAGTCTGTGGTTAGCGAAACATAAACCACCCCTTCTTCTTTCATCACAAATTCAGAAGCCGCTAATAATCTCTTTCCAACACCTTTGCCTTGTGCAGTTCTACTCACGCCAATCGAATAGAGTTCGGCATAATCTTCATTATCCTGCACACCGTCTCCTTTTTTTGTTAAATTTCTCACTAAACGAAGCAAAGAACTTGGTCTGCTAAATAATAGTTTTAAGGATAGCAGACCAAAAGCAAACAGATTACTCTTAATGAGCCTGCTATTAAAACCTTTACAGCACTTAGAAGATGCCGAGAATCCGTATATGACATCATTCTCTTCTGCTACCATTGTTACTGTTTCGTTACTGCACACAAAGCACGAATAATAAAACTTCAAAAAAGCAGAACCAAGGCTTGTTAAAAAAAATCCCTTAAACGCATCTAAATGAATTTTAACGATGGCATCAACATCGTTAATTGTAGCTTTACGAATTTCCATTATCTGACTGTTACAATATACTTTATAGTAAATATCATTTTTTTTAATATGTGAATCATCCAACTTGACACAAAAGAAACCATTGTCTTTGCTTTGCAAATCACATTCGCGTTGGATAAAGCCACCTCCAATCATAAAAGTCTTTTTTTTGTTGTTAGCTTTTCACCTTTTTTATGACCGATTGACTATTTATTAATAAACGATGTCTTATATGATACATCTAAATATTTAACGCATGCCCTCTAATGAGGAGTGCGGGTCTTTCCTTGAGAAACGACCTAAAACAGTCTTGGATTTCAGTATCGAATCAAAAGACCTTATACAAATAATCGCATTTTTGTCATTTGTTCTTAAATTACTGTTTTAATTCCTTATTTATTATTAGCTTGCAAAGGTTAAAAACTTTGCAAGTTTTTTTTAGAATACTTTTTCACAACTTCAGCAAACTCACTCACATCATTAACATTAAAATTTTCTTTTTGAAAGAAAACAATATTCTCTTTCAATTAAAGTGCTTATCAACCACTTTAATTGGTTTATTTCTTTGCCAACTCTTCATATAAGCTAATATAATCTTCAAAACGTTCGTTTTTGTTGAAATTTTTAATCGCTCTGCTCCTGCAAGCATCCGAATAGCATTGCTTTCCTTTGGCGATAATGTGATTTATAGCCTCATGTAAGGCACTTATATCATCTCTTTGTACAACCATACCTGTATTTTCATCTAATATTTCGGGGCTACCACCTGCATTGTAAGTCACTACAGGTGTGCCACAAGCCAATGCCTCAAGATTTACCGTAGGAAACATGTCGGCATGTGTAGGATTAACAAACACATCAGACATCGAATAAATCATAGCCAGCTCCTGCTGATTCTGAGTGCGGCTAATGCCAATAATGTTACAATCCCTATACTCCTCTCCTTTCAACAAATATTTCTTCTAATTGCTCGCGAGTGTATCTTTTTTCTTTTGGGTAAAGCTTAGCTTCATGTTCAAGAATTTGATCAATAGTCCAGTAAAACTTGATGACCTTTGCAGGAACTCCACCACATACACAGTAAGGGGGCATTGATTTAGCAACAATGGCTCCCGCTACTACAGTTGCACCTCTACCAATGGTTACGCCTGAAAGCAATGTGACGTTAGAACCAATCCACACATCCTCCTCCACAATCACATCCTGGTCAAATACCTTCGGCTTGTTTGCTTCCGTGAACTCTGTTTATTCACAAGGAGTTCAGTTATATCAGGAGGAAGTGGACGAGCGTGACAACCAGCATCGAGTACGTCTTTCCTGTCGAGAGATTTCAACTACACCAGAGAAGATCCTTTTCGATCTATTGAGAACGGAGGGTACATCTGTAGTGCTGTGTTCTGCAACAGCATCAAGCTCGTCTGTAATTAGTAATTGCGACATAGAATATCTCAAAGAGAGTATCGGTAATAATGTTCATGCTTTGTCTGAGGATGACAGAAAGATGTTTGACAACCTCGTTTCCCATACATATCCAATAGAACATCAGATAGAAATTAAAGCACTTGAACACTATACCTTCGAAGATAGCAGGGATGAAAAAACATTCCTACCAGAAAAGTATAAAATAATGTTCTCCAAAGAGGCACGTGAAGAAGGACTTGATGAACGTTGGTTCAAGTGTACCCGAAGAGAACTCATAAAATCCAAAAAGGAAGGTGAAAGTATTTCCTACCCTCTTTATCGTCTGTTCCAGTTTATAGAAGCCTATCATTGGTTTATTAACCATGAAGACATCAGAAGTATGATCTTCTTCCAAAATCGAAATGGGGATCCTATACAGACAAGCGTTTTGAGTTGTCTGATAGATGGTTCTTATAAAAACCAAAACACTCCATTTGAAGATGAACTCCCTACAAACTGGACTAATGACCATATAAGAATCTCAAAAGATTGGGAAGAGGTTGAAGGATCTATTCTCAAAGAGCTCAGTGAAAGCAAGGATTCCCAAATAATGTTGGTATCAGCTTATGCAAGTTTCAAAGCTGGTGCTAATATGCAGTATGAGATTCCTGAGGGTCTTGATTTTGTCAAAGGTGACAATTGGGAAACCAATGGGGAAAAGCTGAAGAAAGACTGGGATGCCGTTTATGTTCAATGTCCAAGCGCATATCTGATGATGAGCGAGGATGGCAATGAGTCAACTTTCGAGAAAAGCCTATATAATGCCATGCTCTCCCTGATGATGCTATACGAACGTGGTTGTCTTTCAAAGAACGAAGTTGCTTCCTGGCTATGTAGAGCACTATCGAACAATTTCTGGTTTGGAGACAAGAACAATCCTGGCATAGCAAAAGACAAGGCAGCATGGGCACAGACTGTTGTTGAACAAGCTGTTGGTCGTTTGTGCCGTACAAGGAACAAGCCACATACTACATATATTCTTTTTGATATGGATATGGCTAAGTATTTTGACAAGGACAACCTTGAGAAGTCTCTCACAAAGGAGTTCCGCACACTTGCAGAGTACATCCTTACGATGCCGAAAGAGTTACCAACTGCTACTAATCCCGAAGAAATTGTCAGGTGTAACAATGCCAATTATGCAAAAAGACAACTCGACAGAATGCGAAGTATTGCCCTTAGATATACACCTCATCCTGACAGAGAGGATGATTACGATGACGATGTTGAAGAAGGCACATCTGTACCCCGTAATGTACAGATAAACCAGTTAATGAATCAAAGTTATAAGCAAACTATCATTAAGAAACCTGTCATTAGTGATTATGGCGAGTTGATTGGAGAGGACAAATACCTGACCTTCATCTGCAAATGCTATGGTGATTGGCAAAGAAATGAGAACAACGAATACTTCTTCTCCTTTGATCCAAATCGCAGGAACGACCTTTGCCCACAAGGTAAGGGGAAACCATATCCTCAACCAATCTCACCTTCTACAGTAAGACTGGACGTCTTGATGAAGAATGATGTCATCCGGAAACATTTTATAGCAAATGGTTATGCTACCGATTGGAAGCCTGGATGCTTAATTCTTCATCCAGAGATATTGAAGACAGATTACGCTGGTGAAATAGGAGAAGAAGCTTTCAAGGCAATAGTGTTAGAGTACACTAATTGCCGAGAAGAGGATTTCAAACACCTTGAAGGTCGCGACTATGAGTTGGCTGACTTTGTAATCTGTAATCCAGACGGAACATATAAGATAGCATTTGATGTGAAAAATATGAATCCACTCGTTGAGCATAATGATAAACAAGGTGAACTGGCAACTAAGGACAAACGCAAGATCAAACGTGAAAGATTGGGATGCCAACTCATTACAGTCAGTATGCTGCAGCTTCCTGGGGAACCTATGGATGCTGTAACAGAGATTCATGGGATCATTGATAATAATGGTAATATCATTCCAAACGCAATTGATACACTTAAAAGAATTATTGGATAATGGCAAGGATAGTATTAGATGATAACTACATAAAGAGCCTTCCTATCACAACAAATAGGATCGAAGTCTCATGGGATAAAGACAAGTTCTTTGCAAAATACTCGATCGTATCGTATTATAGTACTGACCCGGAACGTAAGAACCTAGCTTATGAACAACTTGGTGACGTTCCTTTCATATCTGTTACTGGAATAAGAGACAGATGGAGTACTCAACATTTTCCTTCTGTTCAGTTCTTCATATTAACCGAAAAAGGGAAAGAGCAGGATGTTCTTAACAGTCTTAGAGCATATAACGACATTAAGGCTTGGAATAATACTCTCGAAAAGTATGAAGATAAAGTACGGCAAAGAATCATTGCATCATTAGCAATAAATTCTCTAGGAAAGAAGAAGAATAGCAACATGATGTATAACGATGGCTCGTTACTTGTTTGTGATGACAAAAATTTTGGGGCTCGCAAGAGTCGCAAAGAACTTGTATGTATAAAAATAGAGGTTAATGAATACATGAATCTTACGGCTCGGACGACTTCTTTTTCTAATCCTTTCAACGAAAAAGAATTGTTAAAGCACAGAACATGTGCATTTCAGATAGCCAAAGATTTTGATGGAGATTATTGGTCAGGTCAAGCCGTAAAGCCGTTAATCATAAAAAGCGTGAAAGGTAGCGAGTACAACCTTAAGAAGCTTTTTATCCAGAAGAAGAACTTCAAAGATAATAAAAACCTAGTTCCTTATTGGCCATATAATGTAGATGATTATTCTCACGGGAAATTGTACGTTATCTGGCAGGTCGTAGAATCTGTTAATGAAGCATTCAAAGGAACAGTAGAGGTAAACTTCAGAGATTCCCAGGTCATCCATTATGATGAATGCAAAACCAAAGATGGAATCTTGGCACTTGTACAAGAGTATCTTGCAGGAAGAAGTATTTCATTTGAAGACCCATTTCAAACAAATGGATCGAAGTCGGTCATTGCGAATTTCAAGAATAAAGCTCAAGAAATCATGAGTGGGCATCTTGTTTTTCCCAAAAAGCCAACGCCAGACGATATTTTAATCAAACTATGCGAGCCAAAAGAAGAATATGAGGTAACTCAGTATTCTCAATCCATGGCAAGAATGTTAAACAATGGTAATGCTCTGCAGCATATCACATATTATGGAGATGAAAAACTTGACTTGCTTGACACCTCCAGCATAAGAAGAATACTCATTGAACTAATCGTAAAAGATAGTTTAGCAAAAAGAATAATGCCAAAGCCCTTGGCAGATATGCTTGTGGGATGGAATGCTATCAGATACAAAATCAATCAGGGTAATGTTCATGGTGCGTCTTTGAAAATTGACAATCAAGGAAATATAGACATCGAGCAATATGGACTGTCACAAGATAATCAAGGCGAGGACTTTGAAAACTTTATATCTCAAAATCTAAAGTTCTATGACTACGACAAGATACGAGGAGCACGAGATTATATGGCATTAGTCAAAGATGGAAATGTCTTTTTTATCGTTGATACGGATGAAATACCAATTTTGGACGTAAAACTGATTGACGAAGCATATAGTCAAGTAGCCAATAAGGGCGAGACTATTGCTATGTTCAAGCGTAAGAAAGTAGCTCATGACTATCTTCGTGGTTACATAGGTTTCCATCTTTGGAAAACTGAGGGTATTGATGGAGAGCCAGACTCTTCATATTCCTATATTTCGGGAACAAATAGTGAATCTATGAAGATTACTCCTAAAACCAAGATGGATAAGATGCCTCGTGCTCGTCGTATATTCATACTTCACAGAGAGAAACCTGAGCTCATTGAACAGCATATCTTTGAAATCTGTGAGATGCTAAAGTTTGGGTTTGGACGCTGGAATGAAATGATGACTTATCCATTCCCGTTCAAATTTCTGCAAGAATATTTGGATGATGCAGCAGAGACTGCATATTCGATACACTGGAAAGATATAACACTAAAGAAGGATTTATACTAAATGGCAAAGAACGAAGAAAACTGGCTCGCCAACTACGAAGCTCTCAAGGCTCACGTCCTTGAAACCGGGCATTTCCCGAACAAGCATGATAAGCGATTGAACTGGGCGAAGTTTCAGATGAAGAAGATAAAGACTGGAACTATGGAACCAGAACGCCAACGTCTCTTCGAGGAACTGATGGCGATGAGGAGTGGGCAACACACTGGAGGACGCAGAAAGAAGGATCCCGGAACGGAATAAACGCAAAATGCCCCGCTACTGGCTGAAAACTCAACCGGTAACGGGGCATTACTTTGCTATGACTTTTGATTACTGCTTATTGAACTCCTGTATCTCTGTGATCATGGATTTCACTTCGGCGTTAATGCGAAGGAAGTTTGAATATAAGATGCGCTCCTTGGCTTCTTCTGACTCGAAATGATAGAACTCAGGTAGCTTGTAGTTCGCATAATTCTTCTCCTCTTTGGCAATCTCTGCCATATTAAAGTCTGTCTTGGCATAGAACTTACTTGTCTGGAACTCCTCAGACTCCTGAATATCCATCTTGCCACCACGTCCTGTCTTGGTCTTCACGAAGTCGCGAGCCGTCTGACCACAAATCCAACCTGTAGGCATGTCGGCAATTTTACTGCCTGGAACAAGGCTGTCCATGTTCTCATTGAGGTTGATGGAAGTACGATCTCGGTCGATGGTGACACCTTTCTTCAGCTGTACCACCTTACCGAAGATGTCATTGGAGAGCCATTCGAGCGTTTCCTTGGCACGAGCCGAACCGCTAACCACATTACCTACGGTAGTGATCACCTTCTGCATACCAACCTTACCGTAGTCAGATTCCAGCTGCGGAAGTTCCTGAAAACCCAATGCCACACTCACCTTATTGCTTCGAGCAGTACCGATAAGACGGTCAATCTTATGGAAGTACAAGGTAGGCAACTCATCGACGATGATGCTTACTGGAACATTCTGACCTTGACCCGTATTGACACGAGTGACAAGACGATTCAGAATAAGTGCATTCAACGCACCAATGATACTTTCCATCTCCGGATCGTTGGCAATCAACAGATAGCTTGGATGCTCTCTGTCGCTGACCTTCAGATCAAAGTCATCGCCCTCTTTACTGAATATCCAATAGGATTCTTTGGTCGCCAATCGGGAAGTAAACACACGAAGCGTACCTATCATACCTTCCAACTGCTCCATGGCATTATTCTCGTATGCCGTGCGGAAAGGGCCAAGCAAAGGTGCAACCTCTGTATCGGTCATCAACACCTCAAAGATGGTGTCGTAACTCTCATTGAGGAAAGACAAGATGTGAGGCATGTCGCTGTACTTACCCAACCAATAGGCAGGTTTTGTGATATTGCCAGATGCATCACGCACAACACCTGTCGGCTTTATCATACCAGTCTCGGGGTCAATGGTCTTATCGTAGTTCATCTCGTTGCCATCCTTATCGTATGGACGCTTCTCATAATTGCAGAAGAAATAGATGCAAGCTGCCAGGAAGTTGACAGCTGATGTCTGGAAGAACTGATCGCTACCGCCACCACCTTCCTTCTTTCCCTTTTGCAATGATTCCAGCAAGGTTTCTGCGGTCTCACTGGCAGCAGCAAGGTTTCCAATGTACTTGAGCTGAATAGGATTCACCCTTCGGCTGTACTCAACCTTCACGAAGTTGATCATGTTGAACTGGCAATCCTTCGGTGTCTTTCCAGCCTTCTTGTTGATGCTATAGTGGTAGTACAGTTTCTGTGCAAGTGTCGGAAACTTATAGTCATAGACAACCATAGAAAAACCTTTGGCACAATGCTGTCGGATGAATGGTTCTATGATGGAAAATGTCTTACCTGAGCCAGGTGTACCTACTACCCAAGTGCCTCGAAAAGGGTTCACGATGTTCACCCATCCCTTGCGGAACTTACCCTTGTAATAGTATCTCATAGGAATGTTGACACTGTACTGGTTCTCTACCTTTTGCTCCATCTGCTCGAAGCTTTCGTTCTCAAAGTTGAAGCGATCTTTAAGCAGACCATCCTTCAGGTACTTGGAGATGTTGTCAAGAGCAATATGAACAAGAACCGTGCCAACTACAGACATCAGCATGTAAACCCATGTGCTGGTGTAGAGGGTAAAGAACCTCGGTGTCCAATTCTGATTGAAAACCCACACGGAAAGAAACATGAGTATCATGCCGAAGGAGATGGGATATATGACCATCTTCCTCGCATTGAACTCAAGATTCTTTTTGTTTCGTGTGCCTATACAGGTGACGCAAATCATCAGGAGTGTCATCACCTTGCTATGAAGGAGGTGACCATCCTGATAAACGTCCATTACTTTGATGCGGTCATGAATATCTACAAGTATGCCTCCCCATAGATCGAGGGTCTCTGGGTTCAGGGCATACTCGAAGAACTCCATGACGAGCGAGATGTAGATGAATGCCCTGAAAACCTTATACAAGGTCTGTAGGTCTTTGCTTTCTTCCATTACTGCTGCTCCGCTTTGTTAAGTCTGATCTTCATGATAGGACGTGTGGCATACTCCTGATGCTTGTCGGCACTCTCAAACCTGCCAGAGTACAGGCTGAAGCACCATGCTCTGTCGGTCTGCTGTCCTTTACATTCGGTAGAAGTCCAGTACCAACATGACTTGTCGGTAATAGGCAAGGTATCGCCACCGCATTGGGCGAGGACATTATTGACCAGCATACTGGCGTAATAAAGCTTATACATTTCTGCCACAGAGGGAATAAAATACCTTGGCAGTACGTTCTGGGCGATTGGAGATGCTGTCTGACCATATCTCAGAAGGGTGGTATTGCTTTCGCCATCCATTGCTCCATAGTCTGCTGATGTTCCCTGAGCAGTATAGAGCGTATCGGGATCGCTGAAGGCAGACTTATAACAGTCCTTCAAGGTAACAGCGTATGCGTAGGCATCCGTTTCTCCTGTCTTATCGACATAGAAGAGGACAGCCTCTGGCTGTTTTCCCTCTTTCTGACATTTCTCGAATGGCAGCACATCGCCATTGGTGGTATAGACCATTCCGGGCTGCCATGAGTGCCATGAGAGGTCTTCTATCTCGTGCTGGTCGCATGATGTAAAGGTGATGGCAGAGAGCGCAATGGCTACTACCGCCAACATTCCTTTCTTGATTGTATAACTTGTATTGCTCATCTTATTCGTTTTACTTGTATTCTTTGACTTTCTATTGTTACTCGTATTCTCGTTACCTCTTGCCAACAGGGAATTTTACACCTATGGACACGCCTGTACGGAACAGGTCAAGTCCATTGATAGCAAGGTCGGTTTTGGCTTGGACATAAAGCTTGATGCCATGGTGCAGCACAAAATTATGCTCATAACCTGCATTTACCCAACCCATAAACTCATGGGTATCGCTACCAGCACTTCCTCCTATACGCAAGGCGCCATAGTTGTTCTTGCCTCGGAACACACAGGGCTTATAGGCTACACCTACGCCCCATGTACGATAGTTCTTCCAGAAGGAATCATTTGTGATGTGACCGGCATTTGTGTCTTTGTCGTACTTCACATAGCCATTGATGAAATACTCCCAGGCATTGTGGTTCTTGGTTTCATGCTCAACGGATAGTGTCGCATCAAAACCTCTATCGTAGAGTGCGCCAACTCCTAATCCGATACGGTTGCTGTATGTTTGGGCATTTGCTACTGCCATCATACTTGCCAAGCAGATGGCAAGCATCATTCTTTTGATTATTGCGTTCATACGGCTCGTTCGTTTTACTCCTCATAAAGGATCGATTTATGGAATGAATCGGCATTCAGCACATCCTCATACTCTACGGAGAGGAAGATGGTTCTGCCACTAATCTGCTTTTCGCTCAGTTCGATGGTCAGGATCTTATCGTTCGGGAAAGTCATCTTCTTGATGACAATAACATTGCGATAGCCATAACGGAACGACTTTACAGGATCAAGGATGAGTTCCGGAGTGAGTTCGATGGTCTGAACCGTTGTTGCCTTGCTGGTCTTCTTGTCCTGAAGCTTCACTCTGAGCTGGTCGATGTCAAACTTGATGTTAGTTCGGTTATCTACCGAGAAGTCCAGGAAGAAGTATTCGCCCACGCTATAGATATTGTTCAGCCGCATGGTCATCCTGTGCATTCTTGTTGAGACATTACGATAGCGAGCAGGTGATGTCCAGATTTCTCGTGCGTATTTCACCATGTCGGCTGTGGACATGCTGACAGCAGGATTGTTATAGGGAATACGCTCATCCAACGCTATTGACTTATCGGTAACGGCTTCTTCCAAACGGCTCGTATAGATTAAGGCGTACTGACTGCGATAGCGTTCAGTGACAATCGTCACCACTGCAAGGATGTCACCGTCCTTGTTGGTTTCCATTCCCTCCTTGGGTTTCAGACGGATGGTGTTGTTGATGGGCTGGTCGCCCACCACCTTGTCGGTACTAATATCGACAAAACGGACGGGCTCGCTGGCGGTGATGACCGTGGTTACATTCTCATTGACGGTCAGCAGTTGCATTTCGTCAGTAGTTCTCTGCGCTGATGCAGTCATGACCGATAGTGTGCATACAAAGGCTGCACATGCCTTACGAAAATTTCTCATATCTTTATTCTTTTGTTGTTAATCTCCTATGGCAGAAAGCCAAATGTAGCTTCCCTTGAATCCACTTTTTATTGTTAATCTCCAAAACTCGCCTAACTTGGGTTGTGTACTCCAATCTATATCTCCTTGACGAGGAGAATATCTTGTTCTATCTCCCTCTTCGTAAGGTAATGCAAGGAGGCTTATGGTCATATCCGTATCAAAGATCCTGAACGAGCATTTAAGCACCTTCGTGCCTGCTGCATCATACCATTCTCTCGAAACAAACTGTCCAATGACCATCGCATCCACAATCCAGGGCGTATGGTTTTCCCATGCCTTGAAGAAAGTCTGATTGTCAGGGGATAATGATGCTGTCAAATACATTTTCTCTATCTGTTGTTACGGTTCTTCTCCTTTGAATTGATCAGATAGACCTGTGTGCCATACTTCACCTTGACCTTGTTCTTCCTGATGTTCTTGGAAATGGCATTGGTGGTCTTCTGATAGGCGTTCTGAATGGCTTGCATTCCCCATCGTCCGAATGACGATCCACTGCTTGAACCATCATTGAGGTTCATGCTCTGACTCATGGCTCCACTGGCAATGTCCTGGGATGTTTCTCTGAATGAGCTTCGTGGCACATACAGACCTTCCAATCCATCTGTATCATAAAGAGAAAGGTTGACCTTGATGAGTTCATCATTATAGAGGATGCTCTTGACAGTTCCCTTGACACGCTGCTGACTGAAGCCACTCATTGTGCAATAGAGATAGCTTCCTGCCTGTATGGTACGTTCGCCAATATCAATGTCATCGAGCAGTCTAAGTCGCACTCTGCTTCCATCCACAGCCTTGATGTCCTCATCGATTATTGCCTTGATGAGTTTATGCTCTGGCTCGTTGGTGGTAATGGTATTGAAGTACTCTGATGTTTCCTTCTGCTTCTTTACCACCTCTTCTGCCTTGGCTTCCTCGGCAATCTCGGTTACAGCATTCTCATTCGTAGTGACATTGGCTTCTATCTCCTCGTCTTTGATATTTGCTTCAATGCTCTGTCGTGCCTTTGTCCCTGCATTGGCTGATGCATCTTCAAAGTCATTCATAGCACCATTGGCTTGACGGACTCCTTCCTGACGTGCTTCGGCAAGGGCTTTGCGAAGATTCTCCAGTGTCTGCTCTTCTTCCTCGGTATTACCTCGGCTTCGGTCATTGCCCAGAGGATTATCCTTCTCCTGCTGGTCTTTGATCTGTTGCTGAATCTGTCGTAGTCGTTCAAGAGAGGCTTGTGCTTCGCTACTGCTCTGATCCATGGCAGCCAACTCTGCATCACTATACTGGGATTCATAGCTTTCCTTGGTGTCTTCTGCCGTTCGTTCGATGTTTTCTACGGCTGACTTATCCTTGATCTTGCCAAAGTCATTGAGCATGTTCGAGTACTTATCTCCAATGCCATCACCCTTGATATGGGCTTCAGGCAGTTTGTCGTTGTAGTATTCCGTGGTTTCAAGTCTCGAGTTATCGACATCTGCCTTCTCCGTATTGAAGAGTCTGATGACGAAATAACTACAGAAGAGCAAAGGGATGTATATGACAAGGGGGTATCATATACTTCGGTTGCCGAAAGTTAATCTTTTCTGTAAGCTTCATATTCTTCTATTCTTTGGGGTGTTTGATTTTTCTTGATGGGTGAATCAATATATTGGTTCTCTTTCTGATGGTGGCGTTCCATAATCAGTTCCTGTTCCTGTCGCTCGATGGCTGAAGCAGGATGGTGCTGATACTGAACAGCCGTACACATTCTGTACAAATTGAGACTGACACTGAACAGGACAAATCCGAAGACTAATGCCAGGAATAGTTTGTTATGCCGTGTTGCAAAGCCTTGCACACAAGCAGCTGCTTTGTCAAGTCTCAAGGTTTCAGCAAAGGTCTTACCGGCTTTGTTCGCCTGTTCTCGTTTCTCCTTGTAGGCGGGATCATCCTTATCAGGCATCTTCTCGCCAATGATCAATTTCTTCCAACTCATAACTAATAGCTTGATTTGTTACGTTGTTCAAGATCCTTGTTCAGAATTGTTCTCCAGTTGACGATGAGTAATCCGTGAGGGTTGTTGTCGGTTCTAGGTACTCGCTTCAGGAATCCCTCGGTGACAAGTTCTCGCATCAGAACACTGGTTCTGCGCTCGATTCGCTGTCTTCCATAATAGGTGAACGCCATCGTCTCTTTGTTGAAGGAAATACTGTCACAGAAGATACTGAATACTGCACTCGTACCCATGATGTTGCCATAGAAACCTTTCTCCTTGAGGGCATTGTACTGGGCAAGACCAGTCTCATCTATGAGGTACATAGCTTTCTCCATAGTGTATTTGATGTATTTGTCATCAGGAGCAAGCGTAAAGAAATAGTGATGGAACATCTCCACATGGCTCTTTGCCTCTACGTCGAGTGTTTCTTCCATCGTACTGCGGTTCACAAGGATTGGTACGTTGCCATCAAGCACATACACCTTCTTCTGGGCATCATTCACCATTCCCTTCGCTGCCCAGATGCTTCCCAAGGAAATGACGATACACCCTAACAGGAACAGGCTGCTGATGATGAGCACCAGTTTGATTTTGTTTTCAAGATTCTTTATTACCATTGTTTTTATTGTGTTGTTGCAGCTTTGTTACGCGACTGCATTTTGTTATCGTTTTCGTCATCGTTTTCGTTCACTTACACGCCAATTACCCAGCTTGCTGATTGTCTCATACTTGTTGCAACCCCTTCACCGAAAGCTCGGGTTGAGAATGCTGTGTCACCTTCAGGAATCATCCATGCAGCAAGGTCTGGTACAAGGTTCAAGCATTTGAGTGCCACTACACTGGCCGCCATCAGATAACCTGCGGAGAAGAAGGCATTCTACAAGTAGTTGACTACTGTCTCATCAGATGCCGTTACTGCTGCAAGGTCGTTATACTGGATATTTATCACAATATCAAAAAGCAACAGCACGTAGAAACCCACGAAGTAAAGCATGGCTCCATAGAAATGGACGGTCAGATAACGTGTAATCCACTTTGCCCAAGCTCCTTCCCATTTCGGCAAAAGGCTGAATGCCCATTGTATCGGTCCGAAAATGGTCAACATACCCAGGAGTATCTGTTGGCAGTAGATCGTTCCCCACCAACCTATACGGAAAGTGATCAGGGCTATCAGCATGATGACTTTGTCAATCAGCATCACGAGTCCTGCCGTGGTACTGGTCATCTCTGCCTTGACGATATTCTTCTCATCTTCGGCGGCTGCATCAGCATCTGTTACATCCTGCACACTGCTTTGGGCAAGGAGATTGCTCACCGCATTACTGGCGGCTTTGATAGAGGAAATCGGATCGGATGCTTCATCGCCTAACTGATACATCAGTTGTTGGACATCATCCATTCGGTCTTCCACCAAGGCGGCTTCTGCCTCATAGAGGTCGTGGGTATAACTGCCTATGGCATTCGGGACGTAACTCAGGAAGTCCAAGGCACACCATGTGCTGCTGCCTCCTGCTATACCTGTGTCTGCCGGTGGGTACCACCAACAGAGGACGATGCTCACCACCAGTTGCTTGAAGAGTTTCATCACATCGAGGGGTTCTCGCTTTACCATCATCTTATAAGCCATATTGGCACACATGATGATGGCAAACAGTCCTGCCAGTGCCATGGACATCTGAATAATCCACCAGAAGGGACCTTGACCTCCCGTGAATGTGGCATCTGTCAGGAACTCATTCGTGCGGAAGATTACGTCATCAATCTCTTCTTCGAGGAGGTTGATACCGAAATCTACTGCTGTACTGTCGTTGCTCATTTGTTAGTCGTTTTAATCATTTGTTATTCTGTTTCCACCACCTGCAGATACTGCGGCATCATGCCATCTGTTGTAACCTGCAGTAGCATTCTCATTCACTCTATGCTGGAACCTTGCCAATGTAGCAACAAGTTTGTCAGCTTGGTTCTTGGTGGCAAGGTATCGGATTCTTAGCAACAGATTGTCATTGCTCGCTACTATCTCGTCATAGATGGCGAGGTATTGCTTCTGCCTTTCACTATTCGGCATGTAGGCTTTCTTTGTGGTCTTGATGGCAAAGTCATACATACTTGATAGTTCTGTCCAAGCCTCTATTTCCTGTCTTGAGGTTCGTCCCGTGAGGAAACTTACATTAGTCTTGAAGGCTTGCAGTTTACCTTCTATCTTGCTTCCTTCTGTCAGCCAAGCCACATCAACCTCTCTATCGGCTATGTTCATGACCTCTATCTTGGCTCGACTTTCGAGGTCTGCCTGTATGGTATCAGCATATTCTACCTGAGGGAGTGAAGCAGTGCTTGCTGCAAGACGAAGGGTGTTCTTTACTGAAGTGGCGTTCTTTGCTCCTCTCTTGTAACTGTTATGCATTAGGGTATAATACCATTCCGGGGATAGTGCTCCTGAACCGAGTTCCATCACCTTGATCTGTTCCTCTTTGGATTCATCATGATTATAGGTCATGGTTTGTGCCCATGACTGGCTGCCTATGCCAAGCATCAGCACCATGGATAAAATCAATTTCTTCATCTTCATTGTTCTCTTTGGTTAATAATCCAGTAGATTGCCGGCTTCTCGCCATCTGCCAAAGGCATCTTCTGCAACCTGCCTAATTGTTTTGCTTCTGTATATCTCACTCTTCCAGTAACTGGTTCTTGCCTGTATGAACTTCCATGTCTGGTAATAGGCAGAGTTGACGATTTCCTTGATCCTGTCAAGTGACTTGTTGATGTTATCAACCATCAGCATCATACTGGCTGTGGTGCAACATACTTTTCCACTGGCATAAAGAGCAAGAGTCGATACGGACAGGTAGAGGTTCTGACATTCTTCGGCAAGATTGGCGATAGCTCGCATATTGACGGTCAGCAACAAAGTGTCGGCTGTTTCAATGCGTCCTCGCCGAAGGATCTTATCGTTGTAGTCATTGAGCATGGTCTTGTATTTGCCTATTCTGTCCGAAACGGTGTCGTACGTCCGATAGACATTGAAGCCTGTGCTTACCGTGTTATACACCAGGTCTATGATGTCAAAAGCTCTGGTGTATTTGTCCAACTCTATGTTGATGTCACGATATTCTCGGTTCGTCACCTTACTGGCTTTGTGCAACAGCGCATTACTTGCTTCCAGGGTGCTTCGTGTCAACAAGAGGCTTCGTTGCTGCTTGTGGTCATAGATGTATGCCTCAATCGTTGGAATGTCACGTGGGAAGACCTGTGCTTTAGCGGACTTAGGGAACATTACCACCATGAGTAGCAACACCCATAGCCATCTGATCTTGGTTTGTTTCGTTCTTTGCATGATTACTGAATTATTATAGCGTGATTCGTGAATGATTCCGCAATGACGTTTGTCATTCTTCATCACCTTCCTGATAAATAGCATCCTGACTACCGCCCAATCGCATCCAACGTCTTCGGCATTGTTCTGCGATGCTCATCTTTCGGTCTCTGTCAGCATTGAGCTTTGGCAGAAGGTCTTTGATCCAAGCCTTGTAGCTATGTTTGTAATGAAGGAACTTCTCTACCATCACAAGGTCGGTATAGATTCTTGCCAATCGTGCTTCGATGCCTCGGGCTATCTCCAGACGGTCGCTTGCCCATAGCAGATGGTATGTTCCATCGGTATCTTCTGTCTCAACGGCAGGAGTCTTGGAGTATTCTACCGTTACATCGCAATTTGGGTATTGGCGTTTGAGTTCGCTGATCTTCTGATTGACGAGTCTTGCATTCTCATCATCACTCTTGTTCGTGTCGAGCTCCATAATCTCTGCTACATTGGAGTCTTCCCAATCACTCGTGAGTTCCCAATCTATCTGAACAATGGCTCTGTGAATCTTAATGCCAAGGAAATACTTCGGCTTTCGAGCTATACTGACTGTCGCCTTGAAGGTTACAGATCCCTTGACACTCCCGACTGTTCCTGTTCTTATAAAGGTGTAGCCTGACCAAGAACCGCTGTTAGTCCATGTGATATGGTAGGCGTTCTGCATATTCTGCATGAGGGCAGGTATTCGGGTGTAGTCATCCGTCACTTCCTTTTCGCCTTCCTCGGCTTCGCTGATGGCATTCTGAATGTCTCTTATCTGACGGTTGATTTCATCCAACTGGTTTTGCAGGTTCTTGATGGTATCTCTGTTACTGTTGTACTGACTCTGGTATTGCAGATACTCTTCCTGGTTCTCTGCCTTGGACATTTTGCGAAGGAGTTCGCTGTTCTCTGCGTTTAGTGCATCCAATCGGTTTTGAATGGCTGCTGCCTGACCTTCCAACTGTGTTTTTTGAGTTTTCAGATTACCTATATCTACGGACTCCCCAGAAGGAAGAGTAGTGTACATTGAGCATTGCTTGGTGTGGTTACTTGGATTACTGCCACAGCTGCTACACTTGTATGTGGTGCTTCCTTTTCCCAAACTTCCACCATCATGACAGGTAACTGTGAAGGTAGCTGAACTAGCTCCTGCTATCTTTCGGGCATCAGAAGCGGTATAGTATCGTCTTGTATCGTAGCCTATGTAATAGGTATAGGTGCTTTCTGTAGGATGTGTATCGATGTAATGTTGCAGGTCATCGATGTTGTTGATTTCCGTATGCTCGCCATTGGCATTGTACTGATCCAAACGTGCATTCATCTGTGCCATAAAGGTGTTCCAGTCCATGCTGTAGCTGTCAAAGACATCCTCATAGACTTCTTCCTTTATGTCCCAACTCTTGGTTACATGGATTTCATAAGCGTATGCCTTGGCATACTGACCGCTTTTGCTCTTACTCAGAACGTATGACGATGACCAATAGTTTATGGAGTACGTGTTGACATTGTCGTTGTTATTTAACTGTTGAACACGGCTTCGACTCCATCCGGCATGTGCCTCTGAGTTCTGCAACGCTGCTTCTTTCTGCGCTGATGACGGATAGAAATTCGGATCTTTTGTGTCAATTCTATACCAATGGTCACCATAGAGAATACTGTTATCGTCCGTAGGTGGGTAATAATCACAAAGATTTTCTGATCCATAGTCGCGTCTGTAGATATAGACTCTCTGGGTATAATACAGTCCCTGTGCAGCATCCTTGTAGTCGTTTATCCATCGGGTGAGGTTATAGTCACTTGCCTTGAAGAGGTTGCTGATATTATCCTCACCCATGAGTGTAGTCAGAAGCTTACCTGTAGAGAGGTCTTTGAACTCCCCATACATGTTAGAGGCATTATCGACCATCGTTAGGACACTCCCAAGTTTTTCTTGCAATGATCCATTGAAGTTGGAACCTTGCATCAGGTTGTTCACAGCATTGGTATATCCTGCTCCAGCCAATCCAACGCCCTTACTTATCAGATTGTCAAGGTCTGCCTTCAGATTATCTTCTGTAAAGGCATTCTCAATGTCATCCCCAAGGTGCTCGAAGAGATTCTTCCAATCCACACTACCAAGGTTGGTAATGTTGAATACATTTTTCAGTTGGTCTGAGATTTCCACAAAGGCAATATCCTTGAAACTGAGGGAACTGTTTGTTACTACACTCTCAAATTGCTGGCAGAGTGATTTCACATCCTCACAGGTCTTCAGCAAGTAACTGCCCCAATAGATGGCTGTAGCAGGATCCTTTACCATAAGTTCGGCACATTGTATGGTCTTTGGGATGATGCGTCTGCTGACAATGTTGTAGATTCGCTTGTAGTAGCGGTTCTCCTCCTCGCTATTCCAAAGATTCAGGTTCGTGAGTGCTTTTCTGTCGAGATACTTACTGGCAAAGATACCGGCACTCGCTACCTCTGCTGCCTTGTAACTATCATAGATCTTCTGCAGGTTCTCATTGTGAAGCATCTCCATGGCGTTTTCCGTGGTATAGGCTTCACTCATGGCTGCCATAGTCTGATAGTCCACATTGATACTATAGTACTGTGCCCTGACACTAACGGGTAGTGCCAGGGTAAGTACCGTAATCATTATATGAAGAAATCTGTTCACTTTTCTTTGAATCTTTCAAGTTCAATACGTGTCCGTTCTTGTTTACCTCTCGCGCAAAGGCTATTGGGGCTGCTATTCCTGAGCGATCCCAGTCTCTGCAATATGCTTTGATGGCCTCCTTATGCGAGCATCTGAGTTCTGCCTTGTAGAGTTTCAAAGCTTCCTTCTCTGCTCGCTCTGTGGTATAGGTCATATAGCACTCATGCGGTTCTTCAACGCCATAGACTTCACTGACGATTCCTCTTCGGATGAACACCTCACGGAAGAAGGCTCGACCTTCCTTGTTGTCAAGGCGGTTAATAGTGAATATCTTGCGACATTCCACATCGGTAAGTCCGAGGATGGTCTTGATGTCATCAAATCGCTCCTTGAATTTGCCTTGATCCAACAGGATGGTGATGTCGGAGTTGTTGATAATGGCTTCCTTCACGATAGGACTGCCGATAATATCCTGCAACTCCTGTGTCACTACACCTACCATTGCCCAGAACTTACGTGCAGTCTTGTAGAGGTACTTGATGTATTCTGCCATCATAGGACTTGCAACGGCTTTCCATGCCTCTTCGATGACCAGCACCTTGCGGTTCTTCTTGATTCTCATCTTCTGGATGAATACGTCCATAATGATGAGTGTCACCAGAGAGAAGAGTATCTTGCTATCCTTGACGTTATCGATCTCGAAGACGATGAAGGTCTCATCAAAGAGGGTTGAGTCCACATCCTCGTTCAGTGTTCGCTCGTAGATTCCTCCTTTATAGAAGAGTCCCAGGGCGAAAGGATAGTTGTTCAGATCGACACCCGTCAGATGGTTTTCCCTACAGATGTTGGGCAGTCGGACGATACTGTACTCATAGAAAGTGTTGAACGACAAGCCCTCGATAACCTGTGACTTGCGCTTGTCTTCCATGTCCTGTATCTCCTTCCATATCTTCTGGTCAATATCGGGATCATTACTTTTGCCCTCACTGATGGCTTGAAGCATGAACTTCCTGTGAAGCGACTCCTTCTGCGTCTCGTTGTACCCATGGAATCCTGTGAAGTAGGCTTCATAGTATTCCTTGATACATTGTTCGATAAGCTGCTCCTCAATCTTTGTCGGTACAGCATCGTTACCTTTCCATATCAGCATGATGAGGTTCTTCAAGAAGTCCATCTTCTCGATGTTCAACTCCTCCTGCTTGATGCGGAAAGGATTCATCGTGATTGGATTCTCCTCGGTATAGCTGATATACTTGCCTCCTACATAGTCACAAAGTCCTTCGTAGGAGTTACCGGTATCGACCATTACCACATCGGTGTTCTGCTCCCAAAGCTGACGGATGACGCTGTTCATGTGGAAACTCTTACCGCTACCACTTGGACCCAGCACAAAGAAGTTGGAGTTATCTGTATGCTTGGTCTTTCCCTCCTTACCACTGATGTCGATGGCTACAGGTACTCCCTGGCGGTCGGTATAATAGACCTTCAAAGGGGTGTCTTCGCTTTTAGGCAGTTTCTCCTTATACATCAGACAACTGGCGGCATCACTCAACGTCAGGAATCGGTCATAGTCAGGATTCATGCTATAGCAATTACCTGGGAAGGAATTGACAAACAGCTCCAACTGGTTGTATGACCTCTTGCTGATCTGAATACCGATTCGTCCGAAGGCATTCTCCAGATGGTTGGTGCATTTCTGCATATCTGCTCCTACATCAATGGTGACAATAAGGTTGAAATGGCAATACACCAACTGCTTATTGTCTCGTGCTATCACTTCTTCCACCTTCTTGATGTCTTCCACGGCAATCAGGTTGCTTGGATTGGGCAGAGAGGCGTGACGGTTCTTCTTCTTGGCAAGTTTTGAGAGTTCCTGCTTTTGATTGGGCAAGAAGATGATCTGGTCATAGACAACGCTCTGCGCTCCTGGTATGCTATCGATGAGCGACATCAAATCCACTGGCATAGTGACATTGTTGACCTCGATATTGGTATAGGGTTTCAGAAATTCTGGCATCACGATGCTATCTACATCCACAAGGCTATAGACTTTCAGCTTTCTGCAGCCCAGACCAATCTGATCATCCGTTACCTTGAAGCTGTTCAAAGAGACGTTCTTATCGGTAAAGTTCTGCACGAGGAAGCGCTCCACATAGTGTCGGGCTTCATCTGCACTCAGGAACTTAGAGTCAATGCCTCTGTCCTTAAGTTGGTCTTTTACCTTACCAATCTTCACACGGAAGTCATTCCACTTGCTTGCATCATAGCTAAAGAGTTTACTTTTCTTGTTCTCCTGTGTTATGGTGATATAAGTTGTACAATCTGTGTATCTGCGACCTCCGAAGTATCGGAAATAGCTTTCAGAGAGAAACTCCTTGTTTCCTTCATCCTCACATTTGAACTGTCTTCTGGTGAACACATCCTGCTTGTGGATGGAGTAACCATCGCCAAGTGTTGCCATCAATGATGCCAGCAGATTGGAGAATCCGTAGTAGTTATCGATGTCTGCACAATGCTTCTGGACGGGATTCTGCATAGCGAGTATGGCAGAGAACTCACCAGTCTTGGTGTATAGGATGCCTGCCCCATCAATATCCTCGATGGAGAAGTAAATATCCTTGAACACCTTAGGAGTTTTTCCCTTTGTACCAAAGCACGATACAGAGATGACCATTCCTATGATGATACAAAGAAAGGCTATGATTACATAAACAGTCATTTTTCTTTGTTCGTTTTATTGTTCTGATTAGAATTGTGGAAGGGGCAAACGGCAGATACGTCCGCAGCCCCTTTCTGATAGGCTACACATACGATCCTCGTATGCGAGGTGGTTCATTACAACTTGCTGATGTTGGCATAGACGAAGATCCCTTTGTCTGTCTTCTTGGTATGCAGTCCCTTGCGTTGCTTCACCATGATGAAGGCCATGCCTGTGCTCAATGCAGCAACGGCAAAGACCAATCCTACGATGAATCCTGCAATGGCGTACACAATCATGAAGCCCAATATGCCAACGGCTGCAGTGATGGCTGCCCAAGTGATGTAGCGTCCCTGAAGTCCCATGAACTCCAGTGGTCGCTGCAATCCTTTGAACATTGGGTACTCAGTCTCGGTTTCTTTCGTCTGTGCCATAGTTTTCGTTTACGTTTTCGTTAGCGTTCGATTAACCTCCGATACCGAAGAAGAGAGGAAGCGCGTTTGCTGCTGCAATCAGGAAGATGCAGGCACCAACTACCATCATGATCTTCTTCTTGACATCCTGCTCCTCGTTGTTCATAGCGATGTAAACGCTGATAGCGCCCACAATGGCAACAACACCGGCAAGAGCATAGCAAAGGTTCACAACATACGGAACGTATTTTGCAATCTCCGTAGCAACGTCCTCCAGGGCGCTGGTACCTGCGTCATAGCCAGTACCTGCGAGAGCCTGAGCTGATGCGTTCACGGTTCCAAGTACGGTGGCTACTGCAGTGAGTGCCATGCACTTGATACCCTTACCGCACTTGCTAGCAGTCTGCTTCACAGAAGCGTATGCGTTTGAAAAGAACTTTTTCATTGGCTTCTTTACGTTTTTGGTTTGACAATCTGTGAATTAACTCAATATCTTGATCGCGTTTCAAATAGTTTCTTTAGAATACGAAGTTCATGTCCTGATAGCCGAAGAAGGCTGGCATGACAATGCTTGCTCCAATCATGAAGAGTATGCCACCGATGAGCATGGCTATGCTCTTGGTGATGTCACCCTCATGGAAGTTCATCTTTATGTATATCTGTAGTGCAGAGATGATGACCATTACGACTGCAGCTGCATAGAGCACATCAACGGTGTATATCATCATTGTGCCCAGAAAGGTGGTGGCTTCTGCCAATCCATCTGCGCCCCAGCTGTAGTCAACTGCTCCACACTTGGCTGACGCCGATGTGGCACTCAGCACAAGTAGGAACATGATGAAACATCTCAAACACAACATCCTAAAATTTCGTTTGCACATGGTTATAATCTATATTGTATCTGTCTGCCGTATGGTTACGAACGGCTGACAGCAGTCCTGTACTGGTCAAACATACACTCTTGGTGGTGATGGACTCCAAAGCTGCATTCACGGTATTGGCATGTCCGTTTACCTCGGGAGAGGCTGATGGTTCAAAGGCATTCTTGACATCATATTTCTTCTGCCTCAAACTGGGATCGAAGGCATCATCCTCCTTGAATGACTTCTGTTCGGGTTGTTCCTCCTCCTGTTCAGAGAAGTCATGTACCTCAAAACCTCCAGATTCCTCATCGATGGGCTCTTCTTCAGGGTCCGATTCGTCAAGGTCTTCAGCAGGTTCCTCATTGTCCTCAGGTTCATGATCTTGATTTCCTGAATTAAGCTCGTCTGCTTCGGAATGGTTATCGTCATCGTCATGAGCCTGTCCTGAGTATATCGAAGGATCATCGTTTTCTTCTTCTTCCGCTTCGGCTATTTCATTTGCAACTTCCTCCTTATGTTGAGAAGAGACAAAGTTGAAACCTCCTGTCGAAGGGTCTTCTACCACATTCTGGGTGGCAAACTCATCGACTTCCTCATTGGCTGTACCAATGTCGATGTTCTCTTCTTCCGTCTCTGCTGCCTTCTTCAGGGCTGCAAGATCGGTAGCAATCATGGCTGCAAAATAAAGCACGTATGCTAATGTGAGCACGATGGCAAATATGATAAATCCTGTCATTGTTTCGTTATTCGTTTTATGGGTTGTTGATCAAAATTTCCGATGCAACGTTTGCTTGCAAATCCTCGCTGAGCAGATTAACGTATGTCAGCCTGCTGGGACGTGGTGTGAAGCAAATCTGCGATGCAAAGTTATGCCTGATTCTCCAAACATTTTTATTATATGGAGCTTATACCGCCATTTCCGACCCTCCATCGAACCTCTTGATTTATTTTTATTTCCAAAGGAAAACAACAAAGCTGTAGCGCCCAATGCCCCAACAGTCACAAACGAAAATAGCCCCTTGACCTCCGTTCCCAGAGACCAAAGGGCTACAGACGAAAAAAGGCGGCAAGTTGCTCTCGTGAACAACCTACCGCCTGTCATGTATGGGTAATACAAATGTGCCATTGGCAACACTTGTGCTCATGCACGCACGTGTAATATATAATAATGTGTATCTAAGGGGAAGCACTCTCTTTGATGCTTCTGAAGCTGACATCAGGAAAGGCAACACAAGTCAGCATCTCGTTGAAACGGTCTGCCATCCTATCGCCATACCTTTCCCTTATGGTCTTGTTGAGCAGATTGGTGGTGAGTACCGTAAACAGTCTGTTATCATACCTGTATTCCAACAACTCTATGATGGGGGAATAGACATTGCCATACTTCTGCACCTCCACTGGTTCCAATCCGAAATCGTCAATAGCTAACAATCCTGTGCGCTTCAACTGATTGAACTTGTATTCATCGTTCGTGAAGTGCAAAATCTCTATGGCTTTATAGACTCTCAGACATGCATCAGAAGGATGTCCGTAATAATCCGTATTCTCTGGATCTTTCTGCTCGCTGCACGAAATCAAGGTCTTGATCGTGGCAAGTGCTGTCGATTTACCATTGCCAGGATTACCTGCCATTAGCAACCCAACCGTCTTATTCGGGTTCTCTAACCACATAGCAACCTCTGTCAGACACTTTTTGAGTGCCGGATTCTCAATGTATGTCCTTCCATGAAGATTGACTTCGTGCTCATAGAAGGCTTCAAAAACAGCCGTTGCCCCTGGCACACTAAAAAGTTCCACCAAAGTCCTCCTGTCTCGCATCAGATGGGACAGCAGCCGCCCTACGCAAGTCGGTTGGTGGCGAGGTATTCCCTTGGGGTCTTTGTCTTGTTCTTCCATAGTCTGTCGCTTTATTGCTTTGATTCTCAATTTGTATTCTCAGCCAATCGGCAAAATGACTTTTCACGTCTTCCGTGCTGATATGCTGCAACTTCCCTCGCGCCAAACAATCGGTCTTGAAGGCTTCAAGGTATTTTGCCAATGCGCCTTCTTGCAATCCGAACTTCACGAAGATACTGTCTGCCCAGATGGAGTCGCCTTTCAGCAGCCATATCTCTGCATCCAGTCCTTCCCTCTGGAAAGTTTCTTCCTCGAAAACTCTTTCCTCACGCGCGGGTGTCGTCGTCGACGGCGGTGGATTTTTTTTATTATTTTTCTTTTTGGGCACTTTTTCTTTTGTTTCTTTTTTTTGCAAATCAGCCGTTTCTGGCAGGTTTCTTCCGAATAATTCCCCATTAACTGGGGTTTCTTCCGAAGTTATGTGGGTTTCTTCCGAAGAAACTACCTTTTCTTCTGCATTTATTCCGAAGTTATGTCCTTTATCAGGCATTTCTTCCGAACTTTCAGCCTTCATTTCTTCCGAAGAAACATTACCATTTGTGCAGTTTCCTCCGAATAAATGCCGTTTTTGGAGGGTTTCTTCAGAAGAAACTCGTGTTTCCTCCGAAGAAACGTCTTTCATCGAATCCTCGTCATTCAGCAGGTCGTACTGCTCAACAACGGAGATTCGTTTCCTTTGACTCTGCAATGCTGCATACCGTTCCTGTATACCTCGTGAGGTTAGGATCCGATGACGCTCGTACATACTTTGGTCAAAGAGCCTTATCTCCAGACAATACAGAATGACCTCCATGACGTAGTCTTCCTGCTCATAGAGGTCGGCAGCTATCTCAAAGATGGCATCCGGGTTGCAATCTATGTAATAGCCGTTCTTATATATCCTGCACAGGAGGTACACGAACACTCCCAGTGCCCGTGCGCCTCCCTTCCTGTTGATCAGTTTCCTTACTTTCAGGTTCTGGGCTATGCCGACATCCACCTCAAAGTAGTCAAGAGTCCGTTTCTTTGGTCGTGCCATAATTATGCCTTTCCTGATTACTTGTTTCCTCAGAACAGACTATCTGCTCTGCTTTGCTGTGTACCATCTATGCGCCCATGTTTGGCTTCATACGATGTAATGGCTTTCAAGAAGGCAGCTCCCACCACCTCCTTGATCTGCAAGCCCTCGCGTTTGGCTATGATACGTATCTTTTTGAGGGTATTTACTTCCACGATGGTGCAGAACCGGCTTTCTTTCTCGGCAGGTTCTGTCTTACCCATCATTCTCGTATGCCTCGTATTATCGGAATGGTCGGTATTATCTGTATGTCCGTTATTCTTCGTATTACTTTTGTTATCGGTATTATCTGTATTGTCCGTATGTGGCGGTAATACGGATAATGTCTCTGGACTTTTGGTCATTCCAGAGAGTAGGTTGGCTATCTGATCTTGCATAGCTGTTAGGTGTTTGAGACTTGCATTCTGTTCAGAAACTCTTCCGCAAAGGCTGTGTAGTCTTTGGCTCCATTGCTTTCTGGAGCGTAATCCACGATGTTACGGCTCTGCAATGGGGCTTCGGCTATTCGCACATTATGGCGAATCTTGGTCGTATAGACAAGGTCGCCAAGGGTGTCACGCAACTGACTCTCCAGATTCTTGGTGAGGTTGCTGTTCAACCATTTAGTGATAAGAATACCAGTAATATGGGCATTTGGATTGAGCTTTCTCCTGACCATATCCACATAGTTTGTAATGGTGGTCATGCCTTTCAGTGACAAGGCTTCGGCTACAAAAGGGATGATTACATCCGTACAGGCGGTGATGGCATTGAGGGTCATCAGACCTAATGAGGGTGGGCAGTCGAGCAATACGAAGTCGTAGGTTTCCTTCACCCAACTTTTCTCCAAGAGGTCATCCAGAAGATGCTCCCTGGCAATGGCTGTGGATAGTTCCACATCTACCATGGCAAGATTGAGCGAGGAAGGCACAAGATCGAGTCCTTCGCTAATGTTGATAAGGGGTAGTCCATCTGTCTTGCCGGTCAAGGCTTCATAGATGGTCGGACGTTCTTCTTCACTTGCCGAAAGACAGGTGGTGAGATTGGCTTGGGCATCAAGGTCAACGACCAATACCTTATATCCCTTACGGGCGAGGATGCTCCCAAGACTGGCTACTGTCGAGCTCTTGGCTACACCACCTTTGAAATTTACGGTGGCAATTATGCGTGCTTTGTTCATTTCTTTGTTATATTTGAGGTGTCACTGTTCTTGTTTGAAGATGGTGCTGGTGATGGAGTAGGAGGTGCATCCTGCTTCACTTTGTGCGAGTTATACCACTCCATAATCTGGGCTTCCGAGGCTCTGACCACAGCAGGATTCTTGACGTACGAAGCCAATGTCTTAACGCCATCCTTATTGTTAGGATAACGTAGAAATGGGATGCCATCGGCTCTGCTTAGGGCAATGTCATTCTCTTCAGCAATGCTTTCTGCATCCCTTCCATAGATTTCCAACATGTTGGTATCGGTGATCTGAAGCATGACGATGCTCTCCTCCGAGTATCGCCTGGCATTGAAATGGGCAAAGGAGAGTTTGGCAACCATCAGGTTGTCTCTTGTAGGCATATCGTCTATCTTGTAGGTCTTCTCGCCAATGGCTTCCACATGAAAGACTACTGGATGCTCTTTCTTCAGGGTGTCCAGACATAGCAGATGACCGATTCTCTGGTCAATGAGTTCATCTGTCACTACTTCTTTTCTAAATTGTGCTTCCTGCGTAAGTCCTTCTTTCTCTTCCTTGGCGGTCAGAATATAACCGTTCTCCACACGTTCCAGCGTGAAGAACATCGGGAAAGTACTTATCTGTTGTTTCATATCGTGTCCCTTTCCATGGCGTATTTCCACCTTTCTGATTGGATGATTTCCTGTAGTTTCTCGGCTTCAAGTGGCGTGATAGGTCTTCGTTCCCTTCCGCTATACCACCGCAGAAACTTATGTTGCCAACTGGATGGCGAACCACCCATTTCGAGGGTACAGACAGCTACAAATCTTCCTTTTGCTCCATTGGGCAGATTCCAATAGAACTTGGCGATTTCCTGTTTGTCCATAAGTGTATTTTGAGAGTTGGAATCTTGATTGAACATGATAAAAAGAGTGTAAAATTGGATGCAAAGTTAAGTTCTACGATTCATATAGAGGGCAAAGAGTATGCAATATTTGCATCTTCATTTGAATAATTTAACTTATCTAATATGAAGTATTTACGGCTGTCTATACTCTTATATTCACGTCAATTCGCATTATCTCCTCTGACGTATATTTCGCTCCGCTTTAGTTATGTATGTTCGTCCTGGAGTTTTTACTTCTCCAAGGCTCTTTAAACTGTCAATGTAGGCTTTATCGAATCGTACCAATCTTCCCACTTTCGCAGACTTAATTCTTCCTTCCTTGGCATAACGCCAAATAGTCTGATGGCAAACTCCCCATTTCCTTGCTACCTCTCTGATGGTGTAGTATTTCTTTTCATCCTCAGGAATGATAGCTGCTGGTAAGCATTCATTAACTGCGTCCACCACTGCTTCATGAATCATTTCTTTAAGGTCTTCTGTATCGACCAACACTAAATTGTTCTGTCCCATATTCGTTGTATTTGGTTTGATGTTATATGTCTTTGCCCATCTCAAAGCCACAGTGTGTGTCAGTTTTGCTGGCACATGTTAGACTTTCGGTAGCAAAATCGCGATGCAAAGGTAAACACAAATCACCAATCCCAATCACATTTGCAAATGGGAGTTATATCGCATTATCAACTTCTACGAACACAATGACATTCAACACTTTAGCACCTCGCTCAAACCCGAGGAAACCCGTGGAAACGAAAAACTCCCAAGGTTCACGAGGCAATCTCGCGAGCCCTGGGAGTAGTCAGATACAAAAAAATCCGACTCGAAAGCCGGATTCTTCTGTTATAGTTTCAATAAAAGTTGTAGTCGCTGTGACTATGTGTTGTTGTAGTCAACCAATGGTAACACCTTTTGCAGTTTAGCTGCAAACTGCTTATCCTTGGTGTACCTGCAGAGTTGCTCGTAACTGAGCCCCATGCTCCTGGCAGCACAGTTGCGGTATGCCTTCCAGTTCTTGATGTAAGCCTTGGAAAAGTGGACAATCACAAAACGCAACTTGTCATTGCGTCCGTTCTCCTCGAAGCCAGTATAACAACCATGCCACAAAGCGTTTTCAAACTGATTCAATGAGATCTTGCTCATATCAATGACACCCATGTCGTTCTTCGGACCAGTTGCAGTTCGGTACTCACCAAGCAGCAGGTATAGTTCCTTTACCTTCTCGGGCTCCAGAGCACTGCGAATCTCTAATTTCCCATGGTTGGCAAAGACCATGAAGATATTGTTTTTCGCGTTGTTATCACAAGCCTTCGACGCATCTTCCAGCTGCGACCAGCCTGCATAGATATTGTCAGCAGACTGTTCTTCTGCCTTTTCTTTGGCTATCCTCTCCAATAACAATCTTGTTTGAATAATCTCAACCGCATTGAACTTGAAAAACTCCTTATGCAACATCTCCACCTTCAGAAAATATACTAGCTGCAATAATTCACCAGCCATATCAGCAATGCGCTTTACCGCAAAATGCTCTTCTTCGAAACGAGAACTGAGCATCACTAGTTGCCAAACCACCAAGTCAAGTTCACAGAACTTCGACACCAACTCCTTATCATTGGTATTGAAGATCAGCGTCTTCGCTTCCTTGAAGAATTCCACATCAACATTAGTAGCCATACACTCCAAGAACGGAATACGTTCCTCATTTTTTGCAGGGAGATTACCTCTCAACGTAATGAAATAGTTGACAGGGACATCCATAAAGCTGCACATTAAAGCATCCCTCAGATACCTCAACTGCATACCCAGCCCAATGAGCTCATAGTTTATGTTTTCACGTGTAAGTTCTAAATTATTCATACATTTTAAATGGTTTCTTATTGAGATCATTCTGTAGGAGTAATACAAATAGGTCTTGCTTCAGTAGCCCAATTAAATCCCATCATCTTACAATCGAGTTTACATGTAGTCTCGTGAAATACACTAGATGATAGTGTTTTCATGTAACTTTCGTTCGCTGTCAAATCTAATGCATCATAAACAACTAACTTTGGAACAAACGTAAGTTTTCCACATGAAAGTTGATTATGCAGGAATGTATTATCATCAATCTGGAATTCACCCTTAAACCCGTATTTGGGATCAAATTGCATGTCCTGAATATTCACATGTTCTTTAATATCATGCCTTTGAAAAAACAAAACCCCATCACTTTTTATATGGTTGTCATTGATTGGGTTCGGGAAATCATTACCATTTGCATGTATGTAAGAATTTTGCTGTTCAAGCCATCCTTTCAGTCCATTTCTGTCTGTCGGAATACTCTCGAACGTATTAAGCCACTTATTAAGGTCGGCAACATGTCCCATGAAAGCAACGCACACGTATTTCCCTTCAATGTTCCAAGAAAGAGAGAAGCTATAACGATCATTATCCCCATTCTTGACATGTTGGTTAACCAAGAGTCTTATACCTTGCAGAGTTCTTTGCAAATTGGAGGATAAGTTTGAATCGGCATGATAAATACAAGGTATAAAATGATAGAAATCCTCTGAAATGTAATATACGATATTCTCGGGCAGCACTATATCTGCTCCGACCTTGTTAAGAGCCTTAAAAACTTCAATTGCTGCAAATTCCATAATATCTGACTTCTTTCCATCTTCTATTTCAGATTCGTCTAATGCAATAAACTTTCGAGGCTCAACCATATTTTCCACGTCCTTGGCATATGAAACCATCAGCCTAATTCCATCTCCCTGATTTATTACATATGGCACATAGTCATTTAATGTTTCTTTTTTTAATGATGCCCTATTAGCTACTTCTTTAGGGAATGGTCTTGGAGTTCCAAAATAGTCATAGATCAATGGATTTGAACATAAGTACTGAGTGATTAGCCCCTTCCACAAATCGAGAGATATGTGGCCATCCATTCGAAATATCTTTTGATACTTAGCTTGATGTCCCATTTTATCCATTGATGTACCAATGCGTTCAATCATCTGTTCAAATTCATAGCATCTTATAGCTCCGTCAAAATGTCCAAACTCATGTTTCTCGAAATCGTAAAAGGCATGAAGGTATCGACACCCGTATATGTCCTTAGGTAAAGCTGGCAATGTGGCATCAACGACCTCTTCCATCTCAAACTGATACTTATTACCATCATCCTTTTTCTGCCAGATGAATTCTGTCGATTTAACGTTATTGTATATTTTTTCTGTCTCATCATTTTCCAGATGGCACAATCCTTGAGGTATTGATGCGATATCATCATTGTATTTAGGACCATACCAATATTCATACTCATGGCTCTGAATGAAAGATGGGGCATACCCTATAAAATCTGGATCCAACAGAACCTTAACGCTCTTGTTTCCATTTTGAAATACCTGCCAAAGCATTTCAAGAAATCCAAAATTATAATTGTTGTAGCGAGAGAAGGACCTACGAAAGAAGGGGTGTAAAAGAACTGCCAATTTGCGACTCCGGTGAGCGAAGACACCTTGCCCTAAATAATCAAAATCGTGAAGAAGATATTCCAAGGTTATCATAAAATCTTCATCTAAATGATCCTTTAAGTTAGGAAAGGCTTTGTAAAGGATGCCTTCATAGCCATACATCGCTATACCTTGAAACATAGCTTTAGCATGAATATCAGCAAGACCTCGCTCTGATAATACATTGAGAAACTCATCTTTGTATTCTTCATAGGATTTGCTTACCATTTCATAATAAAACCCCTTCCGCAATGTTTGTAGTTTTTCATATTCTTTATCATCATCTGGCAAAAAGGAGTATCCGACCACATAACTCATTTCGTGTGACATATAAAGTCCAGTTATAACGTTCCATCCAATGAAACGATGAAAATCATGTGATACACCTAGAGGTCTTCCTTCTGATCCTTGCCATACCATATCATCCAGTGCCGAAATAGATAGCCTTGTTCCATCCCTTGCGACACCATCTGTGCAATAAACACCAAATAACTTTTTCATAATTGCTTTTCTATCGAACATGTGCCACCATCATATGCCAGTTTCCTACCTAGACAATGCTGTCAAAACAACCTATATCTGAATTAAGATGCTACAAGTTTTTGTTTCTTTTTTATTTCCTGGATAATTGGAGCGAACTGAGAATCCTGCAGATCCTTCAAAGACAAAGCATTCTGCCAGTCTACATATGCTTTAATCTTTGGTAGAAGGGTACGAATAAGTTTCATTTCCTTCAACTCTTGTTGATACGTCTCATCCATACCAGGTTCAATCTTGTTCAAGTCGTTTATGTATTCTTCCAATTTTTCAATTTCATCATGCCAATGTTTGACTATTTCCAAGAAAAACTGCCGACTTCTAACTTTTGTATCAACTACAATTGGCAGAAGCCTGTTGATATAATCTTCATGTTCCATTACACCCGTAAGTTCATACAAACAGTTCCTGGATTTCAAGTATGGCTTGCTGAAAACGACAACCACAATTCTACCATCTCGTATAGAGTCCATAAACTGTTTAATATTTACATTGTAAGTACAATTGACTTTATCTCTAATATACGGAATACCATTATTACCTAGAGCATCGCAAAAAGAATCCACAAGTCTATCCGAACGTTTTTTCCAATTATAGGTGATATAGACATAACGATCATCAGGTTCGTCTTCTTGTGGCAATTCTGGTTCGTCAATCATTTTGAGCACAACCACAATTGTGTAATCCTGCAACCCCTCAGCATAGAACTTGTTCTCAAAACCAATTAAGTATCGGTTAAGATATGAGAAATGTTCATCATCATTTATCAAGTCCCCGACAGCAGACTTTACCTTATTGAGATTTTCCAAGTTAGATAGAGCCATGCATTCTAAAGAACCGATAATACTTGTTATTACAAATGAATCATAATATCCTTTTCGCCTAAACAACCTTAACAGCTCAAGGATAGAATCCAAATCATCTATGTTCTTGTAATTATAGTTGAACTCTCTATATTCATCAACATAATCATCATGATTAAGAATAAACTGTAATGCTTCCTTATCTCCAAGACTAAGAAGTGCTCTGAGAGCTTGTTTTTCGTTTGCAATATCATACGAATGATACTCTTTGCTTAATAAATCCTTGACCCAATCGATGTGCAAGGAGTTTCTGATTAACTCTAAACAGAACTGAACTTTTACATCTTCAGAGAAAACGGATATATCACATATTATCTTTTGACGGATAATCTCATCTTTTACTGCATCTGCAATAGAATTAAAGCAAAAGTCGGAATTGCCCTTTAACCTGTCAAGATAAAAATCATATCCTTCGTTTACGTGATTTGAAAGAATAAACTCGAAAAATCTTGACTTACAATAATATGTAAGATTACTATAATCGTTATTTAAAGTCTGTACTATCAATCGAGATAATTCTTCCTTATCAGTAATAGTCTCTTGTATATAGTCAAAAAGAGAATAACTCGTGTTATAATTTAGATCGCCCTTTCTTGTTATTTCCACATTAGAATACCGTATCAACTTTTTAAGGCATAGTATATCTACAACGAATTTTTTATGTAGTAGCAATTTAATTGCTTTAAGCTGCCACTGTTGAACAAGAACAACTTTAGAATCAGCAAGCTCTTCAACAACTCTTTTAGCTGTAGCGATGCACCTGGCTTCTAATTCTTCGTCAATATACTGTTTCTCCCTACAATCACTTACTATTTTTTCAGAAATCTCATCCAAAACAAGCAAATCGTAGTCCTCTGGATTTTGAATAGAGGATAAAATAGCATCTACATCATACGTCTTGTCATCTCGTTCAAAATCGTATATAAAGGACAAGGCATACTTATTGATTTTTTCCTCATCTTCAAATTTCATCTCTCTTATTTCACGCCTTGTTTTATCAATAATTGAAGTCGCGACTTTTTCTACGACATTGCGAAACGAACTGTAATTGGACAATTCCTGTATCCATTTTTTCTCACGCCGTTCTATGGCTAATTGATAATCCGATTTAGGGAAAACGATAGAATGCAAATCAGAAGTTAGAAGACGTCCTTCTCGCCATGGACTTATTGCCATCTGATTTGAGACACATGTATCATGCTCAGATTCTGGATCAAGTGTTCTGTATAGTGCCTTTATATTTTCAATGCTCATCCATAATCCAGTCAGCACAAACACAGAAGTGTTCTTGTCATCAAAAATATCTTTTCGTTCATGCATTTCATTAATCTCTGCGAGAAAATTATTATAATCGCATCCATTCTCAGATATTTTTGAGTATGCATTTCTGAAAATATCCAGAATCCTTTGATTGCCTTCACTATCCGCAACTCCATACCGCAATCTGTAGAATTTCTTCAAAAAGACTTCCTTAATTACAGAACGAGCCTCTTCTCTTCCGTCATGATATGCTTCTACCAATATATCAAGCATCTTTTTTATAAGCTCTGCATACATCTGACTATCATCAATACATGTGCCACCATGTGTATCGGTAAATTCATGCTTAAGAATCTTGATGGCATTCTCAAGAGTCTTGACAAAAGACATTGAATAATATAGCATATCCTTCGATATTACGTGGGTAGTAATTCCCTCTCGTATATTTTTGACATGCTTTTCCTTGTCCAAAAGAAAATCCACGTAATGGTCGATAACGTCTGTTCTATAAGCGAGATTTGCGAATGCCTTAATAGCCTCAGGGTGTGTGCAATCTTTTACAATATTGAAAACTTTCTGTACATAAGTTTCAGTTTCAAAGTGCTTGTTTTCCAATACTACAAAACCTAGATCTGACGTCTTATCTCCTTTGACTGCGATTGTCATTCTTTCAAAAAGTATGTTCTCCAAAACATGTTTTTGATCATCAGATACTGTATTCCAATCCAAGAAGATACATAGGCAGACTAAATCCAACTTATATGTCGCCGAAGACTCCTCGTCGTTAAATTCTTCAATAATGAATGCCACCGACTCTTCTGACTGAGCAAATTTCATCATATTTTGATAATCGTCAGAGAGAATGCTAGCCATTCTTATACCAAGTGATTTATATTTAAGCAATGTCCCCTTGAAAACGGAATTTCTCACGGAAACATCAACGAAGTTCTTGTCAATGTATGAAATCAACTCCTGATTAGACCTCAAAAGCCATTTTATTGATTTATCTAAGACTTCCTTATCTTTTTCGCCATACATCTCCAACCATAGCATGATGGTATTATACCACTCTGGCTTCACCCAGCCATTAGGCAGAGAAGCGTAATACTCCATTAACTTTGGTTCATGATCGCGGAGATAGAGTGCAACCATATACTCGCGAAAGACATTATGCACAAAGGTATATCTACCATTGTTATCTTTCTCTATAATTTCGATTCTCAAGCACTCCTCCAATGTTTCCTGATCATCGCCTATACATGTCAACATATCGTCTTCCGATATTGACTGATTTCCAAGCAACTGAATTGTCAATGCAATACGTTGAAGAGTACGAATAATTTGACGACGTGTATTTTTGTATGGGGCTTTAATATTCTTCTCTTTGAACTCTTTATTCAGACAGTTTTGTATAAACAAGTTATAGATTCCAGTCCTGGAACTAGGCAAACGACCATCTTTTGCGAAAGAATCTATAAGGACATTCAGAAAGAATGGATTCCTAACGAAATCCCCCAAATGATTTTCCTTTATTACCCTATAAAACGCAGTATTATCTCCAAGGTACTTAATCACATGTGCCTTTGCATCTTCCCAAGTCAGCTCATAAAGATATATTGGCGTGAAAGAGTCTAATTTGTCATCTTTCCTGAAATTACTTCTGCAAGAAAGTATGATACGCATCTCATCATGAAGATTTGCATAACCGCAAATTGTTCGCAAAAGGTCATTATGCTCCTTCCCATTCACCTCATCCAGTGCATCTATAATCACGACAACGTCTCTGCCATTCTCTTTGTGTGATGTAGGCAACTCTGAAGCATTTAGATTGACATGCTCTCGAACCTCATAGCGATATACCACATAGCCATCCTGCTGAAGCAACCATGCAGCATGCTTCAGTTCTGTAGTTTTACCCAATTGGGCACTACTATACAAGATGAATTTGTTGGCTGTGCACTCTGTCTTGCCTTCAACGAAATCAACCAGGGTGTATCTTTCTGTTTTACCCAAATAAGAGAGTATTGGAGAACAATTCTCTTCTATGCCACAATAGCGGGTAATATAGTTGCTTACATCACCTTTTGGTCTAAGACCTGTTATATTATTTGCTTGCATAATTACTCTATTCGCCTATCCGTTTCAACTCAACAATTTATCAATAAAGAACTTGTCAATCTCTGCATTTTCCATATTATATGGCTCTTCAAAAGACATGAGTTTTCGCAAATATCTATCAATTTTCACTACACGTTCTGAAAAATTTGAGTCTTCCTTTAATAAATCGCCATGTGCAATAGAAGAACGATTGTCGTATGATTTCTTGATTGTGGTATAAATTTCGGTCCTTTCTTCTAGGGTTGTCCCTAACATTATAGCAGAACGCTCTGCAAGTCGATGACTCAATTCTGTGGTAGATGTTCCCAGAAGACTTTCTAACGCCATAGTATAAAGCATCATTTTTAGAGGCGTTTGAGACTGACTTCTCGACAACAAAATGTACCCCCAGGCTCGCAATTTTCTTTCAACCTTGTTCTTCTTCCAGAAATGATCCTGAGTTGCATCTTTGTAGTTGTCTATTTCTGGTGTTATGTTTTCTGGATTAATTACAAACATATCAGATGATAGGGGCATCAAGGATTCCAAAGCAAATACAGATGGTTCTATTATTCCATTTGCTTTTGAAAAGATAGCAGATAAAGATGCCTTAAATGTGCAACCATCACTTATCCTGTTTTCATAAGTATAAAGAAAACCATCTCTAATATACACTGAATTATCTTCAATATACCACAACCTTTCTACATAGTCCTGAATTACACGAAGAAACGCAAATGTTAATTTGGTGCCGAAATCATCGACTACTGATTGAGTATAGCCATCAGCAAAATATCCGTCAATATAAAAGTATGTTTGACCTTCAAATTCATCTACGCTATGACTACCTATTGTATATGCTGAGAGGTCGTTGTCGAATGTTTCTCTTAAAACAGAGCTACAATTTGACAAAAAACCTTGAGTAAGGTTAACCGTTATTTCCTTTTGGGGAAGGATAAAATTATGAACGATAGTAATAAATCTATATTTCATTTTCAGAAAGATTTTATGCTATAAAGATGAAAGCGTTTATACATGATTGGTGTTTATATATAAAAAGATACTATTCAAGAGGCTCTATTAAATATCTGTTTTGTCAAGCCTTTCTTCTTCCCCCTGTATGCTCGGTTGAACGAGTGGCGAGTAATGATTCGAACAGTTCTCGCTTCTCGCTATCCAGCGTTCCTTCTTTGCTTTTCTTCCTTTGATATTTCGCCCAGTTCAACAGTGAACGATTGGTTACCACATGTTTATCTGGCAGATGGCCGCGTTCCAGTATGTAGGTTTTGAGGGCCTCATAGTTAGCATTCCAAGTTTCTTCGCTCTTTGACATTTGTCTATATGCTGTCAGATACATTTTTACATAGTCGGATAAATACCCATTTGAAATAAAGGATAATTATAAATGCTTTAGGATTATATAACGTATTTATCCTGCCAATATTGTAAAACTCGCAGTTATATTAACTTAATGTAATCCTGATTTTCTGCGGCTTTACGCACACTACTCATCAGATGAGCATGAATCGGATCCTTCTTCACTTCATATTTGTATGCACTTCCTAACTGATTCCCAAAACGGAAAACCAGATCGGGAGATACATACATGTGGATTACTTTGTATGTGGAGAGTGCTTTGCGTTGATTAAGTGTACTAAGAGTTTGATCAGACAAACCTGCAGAATTATAGCATACTGCTCTAGTCGAGGTATTATCTATAGCTGCTGTCGCAAATTGAGCGAGACCTCCCCCTAACGAATGTCCTACCACAAAAATTGGGCATTCATTTTCTTTGAGGTCTTCATATACCTTGGCAACTATGCCGACAGCTAGGAAATACGAGATGTCTGGTCCAAACAGCAATTGATGCAAATCTGTAACATAATTCATGAAATTTGCTGATCCACGGAAACCAACATATACGCCAGGAACACCTTCTTTGTCACAAGCAACATAACCTTTCAAGCATTTTGCAAGTTCAAACATAGGTGGCAAATCACCACTTTGAAATTTGAGTGTTACTCCTTTTACATCACGAAGTTTTCTGCCTTTAATAGCTTTCTTTCCTTCAAACAGCCTATAAGCCAAGTCCACATGAGGAACCAATTCTCTTAGGATATTATCATACAGGGTTCCTTTAATTGGTGTAGAGAGGGAAGGTCGTGATGATTTCAATTGCTGTATGAATAGTTGCTTCAAATCAGTAGAACCATCAAAAGTCACAATTATATTCTTCACAGCTTGTCCTAACCAATTCTCCACATCTATGGCAAGATAATCATTTGCTTTCTCTAGTATTTCTCTTTCCAACTCATTAGGAGTAGCACTATAACAGCACTCAATGGAGACAGTAATGAGTTTTATGATGCGGAAATATCCAATAACACCAAGCGGATTGCTGAATGAAATATTGATGCTTGGCAGATTGGAAACATTGAATCCAAGTAGTGCCAAACCTTGCCCATTTTCATTCAATAATCTTTGTTGTAATTGGTAACAACTTTTGCACGATTGCTCAAATTCTGTAAATGTAGCAATATTATAACGATAATAACAAGCATTAAGTGCATCCCAAAGGTCTATTGTTTCTAGGTTCATAGCATTTCTGCCGTCTCGATGTGATTCAAGATTCCGCAGTCGTTGTCTTAGTTCATTTTCAAGACCACTATGTATTTTAGTAAAGAGTGTTTCGCAATGCACAAATTCTGTTCTCATCGCATTCACTAACTCTCTGTTAAATTCAATAGTTTGTATCATGGTAATTCCAAAATTTTATTATTTTGTTTACGGTTCAATGTTTCAATCATTCTTCCATGAATTTCTTCTTGCCCTTCTATGCAGATCTGCATCATAAGCAGTTATCCGTTCGTATTCATTAACATTAAAATAATGCTTGTATGCTGGATTGTAGGGCAGATTGAGAAGAGACTCATGCATTTGCTTTCCTTTCCTATCATCTGCAAAATATATCTGATTACAGAATATCTCCCAGAGATTATCCCTAAGATCCTTTTGAACCTCTTGTAGCATCTCGTTCGTAAAATGCATATGCTTATGCCAGTTGACATTAATATTGTGTTTTTCTAAAACACTTAGGTTTTCTCGTAGATCATCATGATTACTATATAGATTCTGTGCAAAAGTCTCACCAGATATTTCATTTCCAGATAGAATCACCTGCGCGTACTTGCTTATGGAATCTTTTGGGAACAGCAACTTACCACCTTTCAGCATGTCATATACCCGTTTTGACACCTCTGGATCATGACGAAAATAGAATGGCCGAACCAACTCATTCACGTTCAATCGTGAAATGCCTTCATTATAGCAAACACCTTTCTGCGCTCCAGACCTCGGATAGAGTTGCAGGCCAATTGTATTGAACCCTAAATATTTAAAAGTGGCTTCAGGCAGAATCTTGTGGACATAGACAACACCATATGGGTCTTTTTCTATATACGTCACTGGCTCATACTCATCATCACCTAAGTAGCGTGTACAATCGAGTAGGAGGTAAACACTAATCATAGGGCGTTTATCTCCTATTTTCGTGTTTACCGACCTCTCACACCACCGTACGTGCCGTTC
>OBLI01000310.1_pt1 | contig 53170 bp, 33 predicted proteins | sample 1519701 | NCBI WGS metagenome assembly OBLI01 (sample SAMEA3663005, study PRJEB22513) | pig gut metagenome | biome: pig gut; feature: pig-associated habitat; material: faeces | place: France | collected 2012
TAGGACACCTGACAGCAAAATTAGCCTGCAGGACTATTTGTTGCGGATTTTAGGTATATATATCGTTGATGCTCGGGAAAGATTGGAGAAGGAGCTCAAAAGGGTGAAACAATTTGAGAAAACATTCAATCAGGAATTTGCTACAGACCACAATGGTTATTACAATGCTGTTGCAGAATTATTGAGAAAAATGCGCAGTCATATGTCTGTGTTAAAAATGGTATTAAACAAAACTTGTCCTCGCAATCATCCAAATAAAAACATTTGTAGAAAATACAATATAGCAAGTAAATCTATTTATGACGAGTCAATGCTTGCTATTACGGATTACCAAGAGGATGCGTTTGGACTGTCAAGTTATCCTGACGAAGTTAACGGACTTCATACAGAATTACTGAAATTATTTAATGCAGAAAAAGAATGTTTCGCTATTTGCCATAGTATAATTATGGAAGAAGAGGCTATAAAGAAAGACCCCAAAAGAGCAAAATATCTGCTTGACAAATACCGCATAAAAACCTATCAACATTTTAAGAATATCGTTATGCTCATAACAGATGAATATATCGAGGAACTTAAAACTATAACACCAGCATATATTAGCTATCAAAAATCGTCATCCGAAGAGAATTTTGCGGCAAATGATTTTCATGAGCACAATAATGCAGATATGGAGCATTTCTGCCTAATCGAACTTTCGGAGAAAGACAAGGATTTTACGAATGAAGATTATGCTCTTTTCGGTAAAGCTCCTGAAACAATAAGAAAGGTAAAGAAGGCTATTGCCTTTTTTGATGATTGTCTGCCCGATGATTTCACAAAAAAGAAACTGGGAGAATATCAATATATGTTTTGTATATGGGCTATGCCTAACAACATAAAAGGAATGAATAATTATCTGATAAAGCACTATAGTGGGAAATATAAGCTTACTAAATATGGTGGAGTTAGTAAGCATAGCAGCAAATATAACAAAAATGCACCCGAAGTGACTGTTTTTTATTCACGTATTGATGCTCATTTGAATCCTCAGTCACAAATTTCCACAATCGAAATGGTCAATCAGTAGATTTTTTATTTGATTTTGAATCCAGATAATAGTAAAAGTGTATCGGTATTACAAATGCCAATACACTTTTCTTTTATTGTATTTAGGATTTGGAATTTACTAATACCTCGAAAGTAGAATAATAATACTATTCAATCTCAAAATTCAATCTACTTAATCTACTTATCTTCATTTTGCAATCTACTTTTGATTGCTTCAATCTACTTTTCCCGTTTTATCCTGTCCATTACAGTTCCAAAACAGTAAAAACAACCCATTTTCCAAATCTACTTTCATTTATGGTCGTATCAAATATTATTCCTACCTTTGCATCCGTCAATTTCGGCATCGTAGTCGAAAAATATCTCAGAATAATATTCGGGATGATATATAGACAGATGTTCAGAAATGGACTACCCGACAAATAGGTTGCAAACTATGAGGCGGGGAATGATGGCACTATAAAAAGATGAACGGGAAACTCCTTCGAAGTTCATCGTGCAAGAGGAGCTAACGAAAATCACATAAATAATGGAAAAAGGATTTTCGGACAGCAATGTCAAGACTGGTGAGTCTTTAAACACACCAAACCTCAACAGTGAGGAATTATTGCAGTCGCTCGATTCGTCTGCCAGTGAATTAACTGCCGAAGATTTGGAATACTACCAAATGGATAAGGAGTGCCGGATCTTGATGGACAAATACTATGCGCCCAAGGAGTATATCTTCAATGTGAATGGTATTTCGTTCATCTCGATTGGCGACATCCATCTCATCCAGGCACAAGCCAAACAGGGAAAGTCAACACTGGTGACTATACTTGTGGCTACATGCCTGTGCGGAAAATTAGGCGCGCTGGAATACATCCTTAAGCGAAAGATAACTATAGTTGTCTTCGACACCGAGCAATTCGAGAGCGACACCCATAAGCAGCTCACTATGATGCATGAACTGGGTGAAGACAACAATGGTTCGGAAGTATTGATGTACAATTTAAGAAAGCGCGGATTCGGCGAACGCTACAAGTTTGTCAAGGAAACAATCATCCGTAAGAAACCTACGTTTGTCGTCATCGACGGCATCCGCGATCTCATTCCTGACATCAACGACTCTGTAGGTTGCCCGATGTTGGTGCAGGAGTTGATGCAGCTTGCCTCTGAGGTGGGTTGTGCCATAATCTGTGTACTGCACAATAACCCCAGCGACGGCAAGGCTCGCGGATGGATAGGCACAGAATTAATAAACAAGTGTGCTTATTCAATCGAGTTGGAGAAGCCCGGCAGTGTGGTGACTGTCAAGACGCCTATCACCCGTGGCGCTCCTGTGCCCCAATGGCAGTTTACGTTCGGAGCTGATGGTAAGCCCACTTTCGACCTTGACTTCATTGCCCACCGCCAAAAGGTTGATAAGGCTGTCGAGGAAAGCAGCAAGGCTGCTATGGCTAAGGCCAAGCGTCAGAACGAAATCAATCTTGTTATTGATCAACTCAAAAAGGTGGGTGGTAAAATGAAGCGTTCTGATTTTGTCGATAAAATGACAAATGAAGGAACTTTCAAAAAGTCACATCTTCAGGAGTTAATCAAGGAAATGATTGAGTCTGAAGACATACCCCTTATGACTGCCGACTCATTTATCTTTGTCAATGCAAATTCCACCACTGAAAATGTATCTGACGAAAACATTCCTATCTTCTAAAGATGTCGTCCAAGTCCATCCATCCACGCCTATATATATAGGCGTGGATGGATGGACAAAGGACTGACATCATAACCACATGTATTACTTATTTTTAAAAAAAATAAATTTCATGACATACATAAAAAATAACACAGAAAGAAGATACGCTCTTAAGAGCTATCACCATGCAGCCGACAAGCCCGACTGCCCAAGTTGCGGACACAAGCACCGCTTTTCAGAGTATATCGACCTGAAGACAGGAAAACCTGTTGGCCCTGGTTGCGGAAAATGCGACCGCGAGAACCACTGCGGCTATCGCGTCACTCCTTCCGACTATTTCAAGCAGCACCCCGAGGCTAAATACGGCTATTTGACTCAGGCCACACCGATGTTCCGCAAGGAGCACAAGCCCCTATCTTATCTGCCCGACAACGTGTTCGACGAATACCCCACGCCTTACACCGAGAGTGTACTCGGACGTTGGCTCATGACCAAGGCGCCATCCAAGGAGATTCTCGACAAGGTGGCAAATGACTACCGACTCAGCTCAACTTCCACGCATGGCACCATCTTCTGGTATATCGACCACATGGGCAAGGTGTGCCAGGGCAAGATGATGTGGTACAAGCCAAATGGACATCGCAGCAGCAGCTTCTCAACCATAAGTAGCGACATGGCCAAGAAAGGTAAAATGCCTGAAGGGGCAGAGATGCAGCGCTGCCTCTTCGGAGCTCATCTGCTGAAGCAGCGACCCGATGATGTGGTGTATCTCGTTGAGTCGGAGAAGACAGCCATCGTCATGGCAATGCTCCGCCCTCAATACGTATGGCTTGCCACTGGCGGTTGCTCCAAACTCAACACCTACGTCGTGCGCCCCTTGTTCAATCGCAGAGTGCTAATCATTCCCGACAGCGGCTGCCTCGACAAATGGCGCAAGGTGATGCAGAAGACCAAGAGCATCCAATACTCATTCTATGAGGAAATGGAGAAGCATCCTGCCAACACCGACCTGCTCGACATCCTCTTCCCTAATGATTGAATAATCACCGGGTTATAGGATTTCCATAAGCGGTTTCTTGAATTTCTCCAACTGGCAAAATATTTTTCTCCAGTTGGAGAAATATTTTTTTCCAACTGGAGAAAAATATTTAGTCAACAAGAAAAATAATTTGACTCGATATATGGGTTGCGGTCTTACACAAGGTAAGACCCTACAACGGCGGGGGCTGCGCAAATCGATGTCGCATCATTAGAGCGATTTTTTTGATATATTTTAACAAAGAAAATCTCTAAAAAACTTGCATATCTCAAAAAAAAGTAGTATCTTTGCATCGTATTAAGAAGTTAATGCGCCACGTTTCCTAAACTATATTTTTTTTACTCTTATGGCTCTTAATCTTAAAGCAAAAGAGACTTTAGTTCAGATCGGCAAGTATGCGGGCACCTACCGCTACGTGCTTTCACCCGTGTTGTACAACAAGTTGGCCGAAGACAAGGTCATCGACGAGGCCTGCGTCCGCTCCAATCTTGCGAAGAGCGTTCTGCAGTCGGCGTGGAATGCCATCGGCGATGTCGTAGAGGCATGGGCCACCGAAGGTCACTCAGTGGCTATCCCCGGCCTTGGCACCATGCGATTTGGCATCAATGCCACCTCTGTAAGCACCGTCGAAAAGGTGTCCAACGGCTTGATCACTGCCCGTAAGGTGATTTTCACCCCGAGCAAGAAGATCAAGAACGAGTTAATCAAAACGGGTATCAGAATCGCCTGCTACGACCGCTATGGCAAACTGGTGAAGACCGTCAACTCGTCGAACGACGACACTGGCGACTTCGAGGTTGAGCTCATCTCAAGCCCCGAGACCGGTGGCACGTTTGAGGGTGCAGGCTTCTACAACGACGGCGATGTGGCAGTGGTGAAAGCTATCCCTGCCGAGGGTTATGTCTTTGTGAAGTGGGATGACGACGTGCTCACTGCCGAGCGCTCAATCACCATCACCGACGACATCAGTCTTGTGGCCACCTTCAAGAAGCAGACCACCACTTCGGGAGGCGGCTCTGAGAACGCCGGCGGAAATACCGAAGGCAGCGGCAATGAAACTCCTGGCGGAGGCGGCTCTGAGAACACCGGCTCAGGCTCTGAGAACACTGGTTCAGGCTCTGACTCCTCTGGCGAGAGCGGAGGCAAAGACCCTGATTTTGAGTAAAAAGAAGGCCATAGGCAGAATTTGCCTATGGCCTAATTATTTGACTTATTCGCCTATTATTTGACTAGTTCGCCTATTATTTAACCTATATGCCAGTTATTTATTTCAAGAACTTCTTGCTTCAAACAACTTAATATTTATCCTCTGTACCTCAGTGACTCTGTGTTCATAAAAAAAATGAATATATTTGCAGAAATAATGCAATTTGCGTAAACGTTATCACTATTTATCGTAAAAAAAAACTAAAAAGTTATGGATTGTGAGCATTTTTTTGTAATTTTGCGCTCGATTTCAAACAAAAAGAAACAAAAGTAAGAATATTATATTAGTATAGTTATGGTAAAAATCACAAAAGAGGCTGCCCTCGAATACCACGAGAATGGCAGACCTGGAAAAATCGAAGTAAAGCCCACCAAGGCTTATCGTACACAAACCGACCTCAGTCTTGCCTATTCACCGGGCGTCGCCTATCCCTGTCTTGAAATACAGCAGAACCCCGACGACGCTTACAAATACACGGACAAGGGCAATCTCGTGGCTGTGATCAGCAATGGTACAGCCGTGCTCGGACTGGGCGACATCGGCGCCATGAGCGGTAAGCCGGTGATGGAAGGTAAGGGATTGTTGTTCAAGATTTACGGCGGTATCGACGTGTTTGATATCGAAGTTGATGAGAAAGACCCTGAGAAATTCTGTGAGGCAGTGGAGAAGATTGCCCCGACATTCGGCGGTATCAACCTTGAGGACATCAAGGCTCCCGAGTGCTTCTATATCGAGGAGCGCCTGAAGCGCACTCTCGACATCCCCGTGATGCACGACGACCAGCACGGCACAGCCATCATCTCGGCTGCCGGACTGAAGAACGCGCTTGAGGTGAACGGCAAGGACATAGCCAAGGTGAGAATCGTAGTCAACGGTGCCGGTGCAGCAGCCATCTCATGCACAAAGTTGTATGAGGCTCTGGGTGCAAAGCGCGAGAATATCCTCATGCTCGACTCCAAGGGCGTCATCACAAGCGACCGTCCAAATCTTACCGAGCAGAAGAAATACTTCGCCACCGACCGCCGCGACGTCCACACATTGGAGGAGGCCGTGAAGGGTGCCGACGTGTTTGTGGGTCTGTCAAAGGGTAACGTGCTCACCAAGGACATGGTGCGCTCGATGGCCGACCAGCCTATCGTGTTCGCCCTTGCCAACCCTGTGCCCGAAATCAGCTATGAGGACGCTATGGACAGCCGTCCCGACGTACTGATGTCAACAGGTCGCTCCGACTATCCCAACCAGATTAACAACGTTATCGGATTCCCATACATCTTCCGTGGAGCGCTCGACGTGCATGCCACTGCCATCAACGAGGAGATGAAGTTGGCTGCCGTGCATGCCATCGCCGACCTCGCCAAGCAGCCAGTGCCCGACGTGGTGAACGACGTATATCATGTGAACAACCTCACATTCGGCAAAGACTATTTCATCCCGAAGCCTGTTGACCCACGCCTTATCACCGAGGTGTCGGCAGCCGTGGCCAAGGCAGCCATCGACAGCGGTGTGGCCCGCGAGACCATCACCGACTGGACAGCATACAAGAACCGCCTGCGCGAGATGCTCGGACAGGAGACCAAGCTCACCCAGAAGCTCTACGACACAGCCCGCAGCCATCCACAGAGAGTGGTGTTTGCCGAGGGTATCCACCCCACCATGCTCAAGGCTGCCGTGCAGGCCAAGGCCGAGGGCATTTGCCAGCCCATCCTCTTGGGTAACGACGAGCGCATCGTGAAGCTCGCCAAGGAACTCGAGTTGAGTCTCGACGGAATTGAGATTATCAACCTGCGCCACGACAACGAGGCTGAGCGCCGCGAGCGTTTCGCCAAGATACTCACCCAGAAGCGCCAGCGCGACGGATATACCTATCAGGAGGCCAACGACAAGATGTTTGAGCGCAACTACTTCGGTATGATGATGGTGGAGACAGGCGAGGCTGATGCCTTCATCACCGGTCTCTACACCAAGTACTCCAACACTATCAAGGTGGCAAAGGAGATTATTGGAATACGTCCCGAATATCAGAACTTCGGAACAATGCATATCATCAACTCAGGTCGCGGACCGCTGTTTATCGCCGACACTCTCATCAACAACAACCCCGATACCGACAAACTCGTCGATTTGGCCAAGTTGTCGTCAACGGCAGTGAGATTCTTCAACGAGAAACCGGTTGTGGCAATGGTAAGCCATAGCAACTTCGGTTCCGACGCCACCGAGGGCACACAGAAGGTGCGCCGTGCAGTGTCCCGCCTGCAGAAGGAGTGCCCCGAGCTCGACGTCGATGGAGAAATCCAGATTGGATTTGCCCTCAACCGCGAGATGCGCGACGAGATGTATCCTTTCAGCCGTCTCTATGGCAAGGATGTCAACACACTCGTCTTCCCCAACCTCACCAGTGCACGCTCATCGTATAAGATGTTGCAGGCCTTGAACTCCGACGTCGAGATTATCGGCCCGATCCAGATGGGATTGAACAAGCCTATCCACTTCATCGACTTCGGTTCGTCGGTGCGCGAGGTTGTGAACATCGTGGCTGTGGCTGTCATCGACGCCTATGTTGACAAGGTGAAGGGACGCATCAACAGCTGCTCATGCCAGAAGCCCGCTGAGAATTGATGTTGTCTGCCGCTGTAGGGTCTTACCTCGTGTAAGACCCTACAACGGATAAATATACATGAATCGTAAACATTTACGTTAAAAAAAACAATATATTTTGTACAACATAACAAAAAAATTACTACCTTTGCAGGCGAAAAAACAGTCAAAGGCACATCTGCTTGAAACAAACAATTCAAAAAACAATTATATGAAACCACTAAACAAACAATTTGCTCCTAAGAGCGTAATGCCTGAAAAGGTTATTCAGTTCGGAGAAGGCAATTTCCTCCGCGCATTCGTAGATTGGATTATCTGGAACATGGACCAGAAGACCGACTTCAACGGATCGGTAGTAGTAGTGCAGCCCATCGAAAAAGGTATGGTGGATTGGCTCAATGCCCAGGACTGCCTTTATCACGTCAACCTTCAGGGACGCGAGAACGGCAAGCCCGTCAACACACTTGAGCGTATCGACGTCATCAGTCGCGCCCTCAACCCCTACTCTCAGAACGCTGCCTTCATGGCTCTTGCCGACCAGCCCGAGATACGTTTCGTAATCTCCAACACCACTGAGGCCGGTATCGCCTTCGACCCCTCTTGCAAACTCGACGACGCTCCCGCAAGCTCATATCCCGGCAAGCTCGTGCAGCTGCTCTATCGCCGCTGGCAGACATTCAACGGCGACCCAACAAAGGGACTTATCATCTTCCCCTGCGAACTTATCTTCCTCAACGGCCACGTGCTGAAGAACTGCATCAACAAGTATATCGAACTGTGGCAGTTGCCCAAGGAGTTCAAGCAGTGGTTTGACGAGAGCTGCGGCGTATATGCTACACTCGTTGACCGTATCGTTCCGGGATTCCCCCGCAAGGAGATTGCCGAGATTCAGGAGAAGATCAGCTATCGCGACAACCTCGTAGTACAGGCTGAGACCTTCCACCTCTGGGTGATCGAGGCTCCTATGTCAGTAGCCAAGGAGTTCCCCGCCGACAAGGCCGGTCTTCACGTTCTCTTCGTTCCGTCTGAGGAGCCTTATCACAAGCGCAAGGTTACATTGCTCAACGGCCCGCACACCGTTCTCTCGCCTGTAGCATTCCTCAGCGGTGTGAACATCGTGCGCGACGCATGCAACCACGAGGTTATCTCGAAGTATATCCACAAGGTACAGTTCGACGAGCTCATGCAGACTCTCGACCTGCCGATGGAAGAGTTGGAGAAGTTTGCGAGCGACGTTCTCGAGCGTTTCGACAATCCTTATGTAGATCATCAGGTGACAAGCATCATGCTCAACTCATTCCCGAAGTTCTGCGCACGCGACCTGCCAGGCGTTAAGACCTATCTCGAGCGCAAGGGTGAACTGCCCAAGGGCCTTGTATTCGGTCTTGCAGCCATCATTACCTACTACAAGGGTGGCAAGCGTGAGGACGGCGTAGAGATTGTTCCCAACGACTCACAGGAGATTATGGACCTGCTGAAGAATCTCTGGGCAACAGGCGACACACAAAAAGTGGCCGACGGAGTTCTTGGAGCCACCGACATCTGGGCAGAGGATCTCAACAAGATTGAGGGTCTCAACGCTCTCGTCAAGTCATATCTCGACCTCATCCAGAGCAAGGGTATGCTCGAGGCAGTGAAGACTATTCTTTAATTTCTTTGAGTAAGAAATTAAAATATTAAAAAATTAAAGAGCCACGGAGCAACAGGGTTTTTCCTCTGTTCTCCGTGGCTTTTATATTAACACTTTCTCCACCGATGTAGGGTCTTACCTCGTGTAAGACCGAATCTATGCGGAAGACCATGCGGCGGGCGGTCTTACACGAGGTAAGACCCTACAACGGCAGGCATTCGCGCAGCCATTCCTAATTCCTAATTCCTAATTCCTAATTTTCAGAAATGCATGATGACGTCGGCGCCTACTTGCAGGGGATTGCCTTGCTGTGCAAAGGAGCGCTTGGTGCCGTCGATGCTGCTGTTGACAAGCATAGTGTTGTATTTGGTGTCGGTGAGGTTTCTGCCCCATACATTCAACTTGATGCAACCGAAATCCACCATCACATGCGCTCCGAGAGTGGCGTAGAGCTTCTGACGATACTCATTGTCAACATCCCAATATGTGGGTCCGTTGCCAGCCATATTCACGCCGACGGTGAACTTGCCAATGCGATAGTCGGTCATGGCACTGAAGGTGTGAGTGGGGATGAAGGGCACCTGGTTGTCTTCGTAGTCGAGCAGTTGGCAGTGGGTATAGCCGTAGGAGGCAGCCCATGTGAAGCGGTTGTCGAGAGCTGTTCCGCGAAGTGACAACTCGAGTCCGCAACTGCTGCTGCGTCCGGCATTGATCATCTGACGGCCATAACCATAGTCGCCCGCCATCACAGAGAGCTGAAGGTCGTGCACTCGCATGTAATACACGGCAGCGTCGGCATGAAGCTTGCCTCCGAAGAGGTTGAGATGGGTGCCGAGCTCGTAGTTCCAACTGGTCTCGGGCTTGTATTTGATGGTCTCCTCCACCTTGGCATAGTCGTCGGCGGTGTGCTCGACGGTCATGTCGCCCTTGGCCATAGCCGCAAAGCCCTGCCCTATCTCGCGCTGCTCGTTGCTGAAGATGTCGGAGAACATCTGTATGTTGTATCCTCCGGCACGGAATCCCTTGCTCACCACGGCATAGAGGTTGCTGCCACTGCCGAGGTCGAGGGTGAGACCGAATTTCGGAAGCAGTTCGCTGTATCCCTTGTTGGTCTCGTTCTCAAGACGCGACACAAACTTGCTGGTGAAGTCAACGGGTATCTGAATCATCTGTCCTCCATGTCCGGGCATCATCATTGTGCCCTTGCCGCTGAGGGTGAACATCGACTGTGTGGCATATTCTATCGACACCTTCTGATAGTCGTAGCGCAGACCGAGGGTGAGCGTGAGACGGTCGAAGAGGTTGATGTGCGACTCATGATATACGCCGATGTTCCACTGCGGTGTGCGGAATGTGCCTGGCACTGAGTTGTCGCTGATTGTGAGTATCTTAGCCATTGCCTCGGGCATACCCATGTTGGTGAGTATCTTGTTGTTCATGGCATCGCCGAAATATACCGGGCCGTCGGTCTTCAACCACTGCTTGCTGAAGAACACTCCCGAGGCATGATTCCATGTGCCGCCGCCCAAAGAGCGAAGAGAGAGCTCCTGGGTGATGGCATTCATCTTCTGACGCTGTTCGAGTTGCAGATAATCCTCGGGCAGATAGTCCTGATCCATCACCATCTGGTCATAGAGATACTGATGGCTTGTGGTGGAGGCAAGGAGGAGCGACGGTGTGCGATAGGTGACATTCAGTCCGCTGTTCACCATCTGTCGTTTATATCCATTGAGAAGGGTGGTTTGGGGTTCTGAGAAATGCTTTGTCTCAGAGTCATATTCGCCATAGGGGAATCCGTTCTGGTTGACATACTGATAGTCGGTGGTGAAGTCGATATTCCATCCGTCGGCGGGCATCCATACCAGGCGTGCCTTGCCGCCAAACTCATTGCTGAGGTCGGCATGCTTGTTGAGATATGTATTGTCGAAGAATCCCTTCTGACCACTGTAGAAAGCAGAGGTGGAGAAGGCAAACTTGTCGGAGGGACGATGATAATGGGCTATCTCGACGTCCGACTGCAGACCGGTGGCGAGTGAAAGGCGCAGGTCGGTGCCCTGATAGTTCATAGGGTTCTTGGAATACACGCGCATCAGTCCACCCTCGGTGTTCATGCCATAGAGTGTTCCCTGTGGGCCTCGCAGCACATCCACACGGTCGATGCCATAGAAATGGCTATTGAACGAACTCTTATTTACCAGGGGAATATTGTCATAATACACACCGACAGCGGGATTACCCGAGCGACTGCCTATACCACGCATATAGGTGGAGGAAGTGAGGCGAGAACCATAAGCGGGGATTGACATCGACGGCACGAAATACGACAAACCGGTGATATCCCTGACATTCAGCGATTTCAGTTCATTGTCGGTAAACACTGTGCTCGACAGCGGTTGGCGACGCAGTTTCACACTTTCCTTGGGTTGTGACACCACAATCACCTCGTCGAGATCATACACCTTTGCCGTATCTACACGCTCAACGGCATTTGCACATACAATTGGGAACACGATCATTGCTCCCGCAATAAGAGTTTTACGTTTCATTTTTATAATCAATCAAATTTTCGGGTGCAAAGGTACGAAGATATGACTGAACGCGCAATCCTAATATGTTATGATTTAAGTTTCACATTTACTCAACATTTGGGGAGTTAAGGAGTTAACATCACTCGTTGACGGCTCCGCAATGCGGACATTTGCCAAGCCCCGGAATACGCTTGCCACAATTGCCGCAGACATAACGGGCGAGGACAAGGCGCAATCGGCTGACGGCAAACCAAATATAGGCTATGAGCAATACATAACCTATATAATATAAGGTGAAAATGCTGAATACGACGTAATCAACTGCACAAATGGCTGCAAGACCGAGCAGATAGAGCACGGCACTGCCAAAGGGAAGGCGGCGCATGACATCCTCGACAACGGCTATGCCTGTGATTATCAATGCCCACACGAGCGAGACGAATAGTCCGATGACGGGCATCACGGCAAAGGGATTGAGAGTGGGATGGAAATAGAAGTGCCGCCAGTTCTCGGGGGCAAAGTTCTGTATGGTGGCATATACGGTGGCTGAGGTGGCCACGAGGACGGCAAGCATCGTGGGCAGCACCGAACTGATGTCGTGGAAATGCACGATATAGGCATCACGGCGATAGAGTTTGCGCAGGCCGTAGCTCGCTGTCACAACAACAACAAGGGCGAGAAAGAGCAGCAAGTGGTTGTTGGAGAAGAGGTCGATGAATTGTGAGATAGGGTCATCGGGAGCGACGCCATTCAAGAGGTCGCACTCGCGGGTCCAGCCCTGCGACATCTGGTCGCGGGCGAGTTTCACCCACACACTGTCGATGGTGTCATTGGAGATGGTCTTTATCTCTGCCACTACCAGTTGGTCGCCACGATACACGATAATGGAATCGTAGATGGCTGTGTCGGGATTCTCGTAGATAACCATCGAGTCGGCCTTCACCACGAAATTATAGTTTTGGTTGTAGTGATGGGTGGCGGTGAATCCCGTTTCCTGTTTGTAGCAGGAAGTGAGCGACATGGCACTCATGAGGAGCAACACCAAGGGCAGAAGCAGGCGCAACGACTTATTTCTCATCATAGCATACATTCATCTGACATTTGGCACAATCAAACTGAAGACGGAATCGGCGTCCGTCGGGCAGACAGAGGAAATAGGGTTCGCGATAGGGCGAGGGATGACCTCCCCTCTTCACACAATAACCCAGGGCATAGCGCAGGCAATAGCGACACTGCATCACTATGCCTTCAGCCGGAGACGACTTCTCGAAGGCGGAATCGAAGGCATTAAGGCCGTGGGCAAGATAGAACTCTCGCGACTTGGTATTGGCTATATTATATAAATAGGTGAAGCGTGAGGGATAGAGATGGGGAACATCATCCCCTACCCTCACGTCATTGCAAGGGCGTTCCACTTGTCGTATCTTTTCCACAAGGCTTTCGATTGCCTCGCGACGCATTTTTGCCAACAGGCTCGATGGCACGAAGTAATCAAATGACGAGGAAATATCGACACTAACGGCAACAAACGGGGTGCCGCCAAGTTTGGACAGTTGGCGCACGATATTCTCATGTTGCGGCTTTTCCGCCTTTTGTAATGTAAGACCATCTTCCTCGGCTATGACGCGACATCCTCCAGCCTCAACAGATAGGCATAACTTATTGTCGCCATCAGCAAAAAACGACATATTGACGTCAATCTTGCGCTCGGCCGACTGGCGAGAGAGAATGCGCTCAAACTCCTGGTCGTTGTTGCGATAAAGGGCTGTACCCTTGCGCATTTCCCTTGGCATCTTCAACGGGAACAACCTGTTGTTTTCCACCTTGTTAACACGAAAGCCTTCAAGTTGACGTTCATCATTGATAAAGCAGAGTCCGTCGCCATTGGCAAAAGCCGAGAGTCCGGCAACGGTAAACCACTGTCCACGTATCTCCTTCACCTTTCCCACATATTCGCCAAGAGCCTTGGGAGTGTCGGGAGAGGATATGTCGGGACGACGCCCTGAGGCAAAATAGGTGGTGAAACCACGATTGAATGTCTTCGACAGATTGGGTGTGAACAGATGGCTGCTCCTGCCTAATGAGGCTCGGCAATAGCGATCGGGGTAACGCTCGACAAGGGCGTCGAGGCGCTGACTATATGCTGCCGTGACGTTCTTCACATACACCATATCCTTGAGGCGACCCTCAATCTTGAACGACGTGGCACCAGCATCGGCAAGTGACTCGATATTGTCAATCTGTTTCATATCCTTTAGCGACAACAGATGGCGTGACTTCTCGATTGTCTTGCCATCGGAATCAACCATATCGAAGCTCAGGCGGCAAAACTGGGCGCACTCGCCCCTATTGGCCGAACGACCGAAACAATACTGCGAGGCATAGCACAAGCCGCTATAGCTGACACACAAGGCGCCATGGACAAACACTTCCAACTCGACATCGGGAACAGCCTCATGTATCTCGCGAATCTCGTCGATGGACAGTTCGCGGGCAAGCACTACCCTCGTGAATCCCAAACTCTTCAACCACCTCACCTTGTCGGCAGTGCGGTTGTCGGTTTGGGTACTGGCATGACACTCCAACGGCAGGCCTGCCAACATATCGAGCAATGCCATGTCCTGAACAAGGACGGCGTCAACCCCAATGTCGGCAAGGTCGCGAAGAAGGCGGCGGGTAGCCTCCAGTTCGCTGTCGTAGATAATAGTGTTGACTGTGACATACACCTTAGCCCTGAATCCATGGGCATAGCGGCATAGCTCGGCAATGTCGGCAAGCGAGTTGCCGGCAGCTGCACGCGCACCGAATCTCTCGGCACCGATATACACTGCGTCAGCGCCGTGGTCGATGGCAGCCTTGCCACACTCCACGTCGCGCGCCGGAGCTAACAGTTCGAGGGGACGTTTTGTCATTGTATCTTGGTGATGTCGTAAGGAGTCTCCTGATAGATATAGTAGTTTATCCAATTGTGATAGAGCAGATTGGCATGGGCACGCCAAGTGACAAGGGGTTCGTTGTCGGGATTATTGTCGCGATAGTAGTTGACGGGCATATCCACGTCGTCCCTTATTCCCCTGTCGCGCTTATACTCGTTGTCGAGGGTGTTGGAGGCGTATTCCATGTGGCCGGTGATGAAGAATTCCCTACCCCCGCGTGCCATAACCATGCTCACTCCGTTCTCGGGCGAGTCGGCAATGAGGGTGAGATTGGGATTGGCGAGGATGTCCTCCTTGCGCACCTCGGTGTGACGGCTGTGAGGCATATAGAACACATCGTCGAAACCACGGAAGATGGGCAGCTGCGGACAGAGTGTGTGCTGGCGGAAGACGCCGAACATCTTCTTCTGCAGCGGATACTTGGGAATGCCGTAATGATAGTAGAGACCGGCTTGTGCCGCCCAACATATATATAAGGTGGAGGTGACGTGATTGCGGGCCCAGGTGAAGATGCGGGTAATCTCGTCCCAATAGTTGACATCCTCAAACTCCATCTGCTCGACAGGCGCACCTGTGATTATCATGCCATCGAATTTCTCGTCACGCATCTTCTCGAAGTCACGATAGAACATCATCATGTGCTCTATGGGAGTGTTTTTCGGAGTGTGACTCTTGAGTTTCATAAAACTGACCTCCATCTGCAGCGGTGTGTTCGACAACAGACGGATGAGGTCGGTCTCGGTAGTGATCTTGAGTGGCATGAGATTCAAAATCACGATTTTCAATGGGCGTATGTCCTGAGTGGTGGCGCGGGTATTGTCCATCACGAAGATGTTCTCGCGCTTAAGCAGCTCGATGGCTGGTAACTTATCCGGTAATCTAAGTGGCATTTCAATATGTTTAATTATACAATCTTCACTACGCACGACGAGCAGTTGTCATATCCTCCTGCATCGAGGGCTGCATGGCAAAGCTGACTTGCATTGCAGTCGATGTCGAGCAAGCGCTCTATGTGGCAGTCGTCAACCATGTCGGTCATACCGTCAGAGCAGATGAGGAAGACGTCATCGACGAGAAGGTCGCCGGTGAGTTCCTGCATGTCGATAAATGTTGTGGTGCATCCTGCACCGATACAGTTGGTGATGGCATTCGAGTGGCCTTGGTCACCATAGAGGGCGGCAAACGAGTGGTCGGTGCTGAGCTGTTCGAGCGTACCATTGCGGAAACGGTAGATACGGCTGTCGCCGCAGTTTATCCAATAGGCACGACCCTCGTAGAAAAGCAGTCCGACGAGTGTTGTGCCCATATTATGATAGGCTTCGTCGTTCCTTCCCTTTGAGTTGATAATGTTGTTTATACTGTTGAGCCATTCCACGATGGCCTCGTTGAATTCCTGGTCGTTGAGTTTCTCGGGCATGTCGCTGAGGAAGAAGTGAAGGCTCGAGAGAGTCTCCTGACTTGCCACCTCGCCTGCCTCGTAGCCGCCCATACCATCGGCGACACACACCGCAAGGCGGTCGCACACCGACATGTCGATCTCGGCGGCATAATCCTCATCACGTATATACTTATTGCGCACGAGAATCATATCCTCGTTATTGGTCCTCACAAGACCCACGTTGCTTGATGCTGTAATCTGTAGTTTCATATTCCTATTGTGTTGGATTTATCAGTTAATAATAACCTGGAGATTGATGTTGGCAATCGACAGGATGTCGTTGTTCTTGAGCGGTATGCCGATGTCGTGCTGCAGGCGCTTGCGATTAAGGAATGTGCCATTGGACGAATGCTTGTCCATCACGCACCAACCATTATCCTGACTATAGAACAGTTGGGCATGAACGCCCGACACATACATATCCTTCTCGAAGAGTTGGCGATAGGGGCCCTGTCGCCTGCCGATGATAGCACCGTTGATGCCTTGAATACTGATGTTGAGCTGGTTGCTCACAAGTGTGAGGCGAGGCACATTGGGATCGACAAGTGACTGGGAAATATCTATGCTCGATCGTGAAATCGAGGTGACGGGAGAGGCCGACGTCATCGACTCTGCCATTGTGGTGCGCTGTCCGGCAGCCTCAATATCCTGTGCCGACTGCATGATGCCACCGCAATATGTGCAGCGACGACCTGAACCCACATGACCGCAACTGGTGCAGTAAAAGAGTGCCTGTCCACACTGGTCGCAATAGTAGGACCTCTCCTCAATCTCTTCTTTACAAAACGGGCAAATTATCATAATATATTGCTCTTTAAATTATTAGTCATTATAGTATCTCTCTCACCAACTAAAACACTCCCCCACTGGGAATGTCCTCTGCCGTAATCATCTTGTATGTATCGGCTGTGATGCTCTGCGGAGGCATCGAGGCGACGCGCTCCGACAGACGACCGATAGTAGTGTCGAGAAGGTTGCGCATCTCACGGGCATTGCCAAACGACTCACGCTTGTTCATGACCATGCGGCATACCTCACCCATGAGTTTGAACTCGGCATCAGGCGATAATTGATAATCCTGCTTGGACGCCATCTTCTTGAAGATAGCCACCAGTTCGTCCTCATTATAGTCGTCGATATGCAGACGATGGGTGAAACGGCTTGACAGTCCGGGATTGGTGTTGAGGAACATCTCCATGCGGTCCTTGTAGCCAGCCACGATGACGACAAACTTGCCACGGTCGTCCTCCATTCTCTTCATCAGGGTGTCAACAGCCTCCTTGCCATATTGGTCGTCGCCATTACATAAATTATATGCCTCGTCGATGAAGAGGACTCCGCCCATTGCCTGGTCGCAGAGCTTGTTGACAAGTTTGGGTGTCTCACCCATATACTTGCCCACCATCGTGGCGCGACTTGCCTCAACCACGGTCTTGGTGGGCAGGATGTCCATGCTCTGGAGCAGTTCGCCCATAAGTCGCGACACCGAGGTCTTTCCCGTTCCAGGATTACCCGTGAGCACAAAGTTCATCACAAGCTGCTGCACATTACCGATACCGCTTGCCGAACGCTGTTTCATGAACATGCTCTGCACGGCAAGACGACGGATGAGATTCTTCACCGAGCGCATACCCACGAAGTCGTCCATATCATTGAGCACCTCGTCGAGAGGACGCACTGCCTGACTCTTGTTGGAAGGAAGGTCGGCTGCAACGATAGTGTACATGTCGGTATCAGTAACTGTATGCCTACCCATCTCCTCTACAAGACGGTGACTCTGATTCTCAACAGTCTCGTCGAACATCTTCCGCGCCTCGCGGGCATTACCGAAGTTACGGTCGCGTCGGAGGTATATCTGGTCGAACATACGTTTCACGGCATCCTTCACCTCGTCATCCATTGAGAACTTGCGGGCAGTAGCCATATTGAAGAATATCTGCGACAGTTCCTCGGATGAATAATCCTCGAAGTTGATGGTCTGGGTGAAACGGCTCTTCATTCCCGGGTTGGAGTCGATGAAGTCGTGCATCTGGCGTGTGTATCCCGCCACGATACAAATAAACTTGCCGCGGTCGTCCTCCAGTCGCTTGAGCAGTGTGTCGATGGCCTCCGAGCCGAAGGAGTCATTATCCCCCGAGGCAAGAGTGTATGCCTCGTCGATGAACAACACGCCTCCAATAGCCGAATCCACCAGTTGGTTGGTCTTTATGGCTGTCTGTCCACTGAATCCCGCCACCAGTTTCGAGCGGTCGGCCTCAATGAGTTGTCCTCTCGACAGGATACCGAGAGTCTTAAACACATTTGCCATAATCCTCGCCACGGTGGTCTTACCCGTTCCGGGATTACCCGTGAAGATATAGTGCTTGCCCTGGAATGTTTTGCTCTCGCCACGCTGTATCTGCAGATTGAGGAAGGAGGCGAGATTAGTGATTTCCTCCTTCACACTCTTCAATCCGACAAGACCGTCAAGTTCCTTGAGACAGTCGTTGAAATCCACTGTCTGGGGTTTCTCGTACGGCACATCCTCTGGCAATATTGTCATGAGTTCCTCGTCACTCGTCTGCTGCAGGTCGTTCTTCTGAAGTCGTTCGGCCTGACGCTTGCATATTGTGTCAAAGAGTTGGCGCATGGTGCGTCCGTTGGCGAAGTCCTTGTCACGATGTTCATACTTCTCGCGAATGACGGTCTTAATGATATCCTCTGCCTGTGGAGAGATGATATACTTCTTGTCGCGGGCAAAGCACAAGAGTATCTCGTAGAGTTCCTCGGGAGAATAATCGTCGATATTCAGGAAATAGTTGAAACGGCTCTTGAATCCGGGGTTGATGCGGAAGAGATTGTCCATCTCCATACGATAGCCCGCCGTGATCACCACAAAGTTTCCACGGTCGTCCTCCATGCGCTTCATCAGTGTCTCAAGGGCCTCGGCGCCACTTTGGTCGCGTTCGCCCGACTGATTGAGCGGAGCAAGGGTATAAGCCTCATCCACAAAGAGTATTCCGCCCTTTGCCTTGTCGCAAAGACGGTTGACGAGTTTGGGTGTCTCGCCTTGATACTGGCTCACCATCTTTGACCTGTCAACCTCGACGACATGTCCGCTTTCGAGATAGCCGATGGCAGAGAGAATCTCACCGAGCTTGCGTGCGATGGTGGTCTTGCCTGTTCCCGGATTTCCCGTAAGCACCACATGCATCGCCATCTTCTCGCCACCGCCAAGTCCGCGGTCCTGACGCTCCAGTCCGTTCTTCACCGAGAACGCTATTTCCCTGACTGCCTTCTTCACCTCGTTCATGCCGATGAAACTGTCCATATCCTTTAGGATGTCGTCGAGAGAACGTTCCTCGGGCACATAGCCCTTGATATCGCCTTCCTCAACAATGGTAGCCTCAAGTCCACGACTGATGAACGACGTGAATATGTTCTCGGCTTGGGTGATGGCCTCGTGGGCGAAACCGAATGTCTCGTCCTTGGTCTTTACCCTATACTTGAAGTAAGCCTTCAGTTTCTTCTCAGCCTCAGGCGTATAACTCGATATTCCATACTTCGACTTGAGCTGCTGGCGGCATATCTCATACAGTTCCATAAAGCCTGGTGTAGGCAAATAGAACTTATACTTGAATCGATTGGACACCGCAGGATTATTGGTGAGGAAATCGTCAAGTCCCTTTGTCAAACCGGAGATAATCACAATGGGATCATCATCCCAATGGTCCATCTCGACAAATAGTTTGTCGAGCGGATTGACCTGATTGGAATACCTGTCGGGGAGCAGTTTCTGCACGTTGTCGAAGAACAACACGCCGCCCTTGGCCTTCTTGATATTGTCGTCCCACTTATCCACAAAGCGCTTATAGTCAACAGCATCGACCATAGTGAGCTTTTGCTTCGGGATAATCTTGTTTTGATAGAAATAATCGCGGATAACCTCCGCAAGCATCGTCTTTCCAGTACCCGTTTCGCCCACTATAATGGCGTTGACGCTAAGACGCACGTTAGCAATGTCCTTGCGCGAATGAAGAAACGTATAGGTATTGACAACCGTCTTGAGTTGCTGTTTCACCTCATCAAGACCAATTATCTGTCCCAACACGTTCTCCGAGGCGAGGGCATGTCCACACCAGCGGCAGTACTTGGCTATAGAGCGGTTTTCCTTATGACAATGTTCACATTTCATTCTTAAATCAGAGATTTAGTTAAATCAAATAGTTATATGCTATCAGTTCGCCGAGCAACAATGCTATCATCAATGTCCACATGACATAATGAAGCACCGACTCGTTGGCTACTGCCTGGAACTGGTTTTCAACATCTTCGAGCATGCCAAACTTCGAGCCCTTAAACTTATAGGACTTCGTCTTGAAGGTGTAGAACAAGGGTTCGAGGAGCAACGACTTCACATCGTCGTCGATCACCTCGTTGATGAGTTCCCTGTTATATACCTTATCCGAACGATTTTCAGAGAAATGACATATTACCATATATAATAATGTAATAACAATCACAGCCATAGTGAAGAGTGACGGCATCGAGACATCTATATACCTCAACAGCCATAGCGGAATCAATGAGGTGAGGAATCCAAAGAGCGCCCAGAATGTGCAGAGGAGGAATCCATAACCACGGAAGAATGCCCTTATGGCACATATCAATGCGGTGACACCGCCCACTGGCAGACAGATTGTCATGAATCCGTTGATGAGCATGGCTTCCTTGTCGTGGAATCCCACGACTATCACTCCGAGCAACCATACTACGCAAAGAGCGAAATAGAGAACTCTCCATACTCCACGGCGCACCTGAGCCTTGGTAAACTGTTTCTTGATATGGTCGAAACGCTGACGTGTGTCCTCCTTAGCCTGAACAAAACGGCGATAGAAGACATATTGCGGGTCGTAGGAACCGACTGCGTTCAGCCAATCCTCAAGACGGTGCTCGTAACTATATTCCTCGGTGAAGTCCTCGTTGGGATTCTCATGATAGAATGCTGCAAGCCATTGAGGCAATACGCCTTGTCTCACCTCCTGTCTCACGTCGGCAGTATATTTGGTGTCGATATTCAAACCGTCATTAAGCACCTTGCCCGACTGCAGCATATATAATGGTGAAACTCCGAGAATGCGGCAGAAGCGATAAGCCGCCGTGCGAAGTTCGTAGGCTCCCAGCCTCTGTCTGTTCTCTTCCGAATTGAGGTCGAAGCATCTCTGTGCCTCCACCATCTCTGTCACCCAACCGTGCATCTGGGCGAAATACATGAATCGGCCATTGGGGTCGCTAAACTCCGAGATATACTCATCAAAATCCCTATCGGTCAACGACTGCCATTTCACGAGTTTTTCAGCCAGTAGCTCTCCCACCTTCTGTGGTGTGTCGGCATCCTTAAGGTCGTAGGCTGCATTGCGGTCGAGATTATATAGCACCTTGTATGCCAGATGCTTGGAGAACTCCTTGCCCTCGGTGAGTATTCTCAGAGCCTCGCACGCCATGCGGTCTTCATGACAATACATCCACGACAAGAGTCGTCCGTCGGTGAGACTGCGCCAGTCGTTTTCGGTCAGTTGTTCACTACCAAAGCAACGTACTATTTCCTTTAATGTTCTTGTATTATGATTTACAAGGAATGGCATGTCGCGGTCTATTTCATACACCGTCTTCATCACTGCCAAAGCCAACTCCTGTTGAGTCTCTTTTTGGAAGTATTTCCTCATGCGGTCAACGTCGCAGTCTGTACGGCTCTCAAGGTATATCCACAGTCGGTCGTGAGGATTGCGCAACACGATGGTATATTCCGACATATTGGTGATCATCGACAATGCAACAGCATGGATGTCGATACACTCCTTGTTGTTGACATCACGATAGGGCCATGTGGGCTCCATGGCATATACTGCGGCAATGAGTCCGGCCTGAGGATCGGCGGGATAGCGGTTCTTGACAATATCCTTTAGGGCGAGACTCACCTTCTCGTTGCCACACTGCTCAAACCAGTTGGCAAGGCGTCCGCCATAGAGATAACCACGCGCAATACGCTCATTGTCGATAAGCATCGGAACGAGGGTTGCCGCATTCTCGGCGACGAGATTACGCTCGGGGTCAACCACAAAAGCCTTGTATTTGAGGAACGGCGATGATTCATCCACCTGCGGACTCTCTCCCATAAACCAACGTTCCACCTCCTTGTATGTCCATCTCGTCTGGGTGTTCACGGCTGTGAGTCCCTTGATAATCATCTTCACCCTTTCAGGCAATGAGTCAACCTTGGGTATTCTGCCCTCATTCTTGTATTTCATGATGGTGCGTTCACTGTTTGTGAACGGACTGTGTCCATACCACAAGGCAAGCAGTGTGATACCGAGTGAATAGAAGTCGGTGGCTGGCGTTAATTCCACAACGCCGTCGATTACGTCGGCATACATCTCGGGAGAAGCATATACCGGTGTGCGGGCTTGTGTGGTGCGATGCATCACCTCATTGTCCTTCATCACTGCCGAAATACCGAAGTCTCCGAGAACAAGCTGTGTATGCTCGCTGTCACGGAAGAAGAAATTGCCGGGCTTTATGTCCTTATGTATAATCCTAAGGTTATGGCAGTATTCGAGGGCAGCGGCAGCCTGCAAGGCTATACGGCGGAACTGGTCCATGTCGCCATTGATCTTATATTTGTCGAGAGTGCCACCCTCAAGGTATTCCATAAGTTCGTAGTCGCGATACACTCCATCCACATACACCTTTCCGAAGTCGTAGGTCCTGACTATCATCTCGAAGTTGATAGTCGAGACGAGTTTCATCAACTTCTTCTTTACCTTAAACTTTGGATAATATACTTTGAGTACGAGCTTTTTCTCATCTTTCTCTACAAGGAATACCTGCCCCTCACCGGAATTGTCGCTGAGGGTATCCACTTTGGTGTATTGCTCACCACGAATAAAGAATGTTTCGGTTGGAGATACTCCACTGTCACCAGGTTTTATCGTTGACGTTGACGCATTGGCGGTGACGAGCCCGTCAACTTGCGTTCTCATCGTAGTGGCGCCCAAAGTATTGTCGGGTCTTATAGTACGGCCCGGAGCTATAGTTGCGTCCGACCTGAGAGTTTTGTCGTTTATATCCATGAGTCAGAATTCTACTTGTCCTTTGTTGTTGTGTTTTGTCCCGAACCTGAGTGTCCCAATATCACCCATCGTCCTCCCAGCTGCGGCTTGGCGCATCCGCAAGGTCCGCTGTGCATTGCATGCTTATAGTTGCATACCCACGCCAAGCGCACTCCTGCCGGTTTCATTGCCATGGCATAATTACGTGCCTTAACAGGAGACGGTTGGGGCTTGGTTGACATCTCACTGAGGGCTTCGGTGATCATCCTTGCCAAGTCCATCTTCTTTGTCTCAAGTTGCGCCTCGGTCATTCGCTCTGCCTTGCGGTGAGGTATCTCGGGGGTGGGTTCACCCTTGTCCTCTGCCAACATCTTCAGCACTCTCACCCTGAGCTGCTCATTCACCTTGCAGCTTTCCTGGTCAGCCTCGCAACTGAAAGGCTCGATGTTTTCGAGTCTTGACATTTCGTTGGTCAACTCCTGCAGACGCTTGAACTCAGGAGTGTGATGCAGGTATTCCAACTGTTCCTTAGCATCGGTTGTGAGGGGGAATCCGCATTTCTTGCAGAAAGCAAACTCGTTGAGCGTGTGACATTCGGGGCATACTATACCGCCTCTTGGACTGCCACATTCGGGACAATAGGCGCCATCGCCCGAGAATGGGGCTCCACAAAACGAGCATACGTCGTTCTTCACATATCTGCGACAATTTTCACAATAATCGGCACCTTGTGGAAGCACCGAACCGCACACCGGGCACAACGAGGCATTCTGTTGCAGAATGGGCTCTGCTTGGGCTTGGGCGTATTCGTATTGACCAACGCCATGGGGTTCGGCATTGGGAATATTTTCCTGGGTTCTATACAACTGTTCTTGGCGTTGTTGAACCTCTGAATTGTTTATTGTCTGGTCTTCGTTCATTTTGACTATTAGCCTTTTTTAGATAAATATGCCACAAAAGTACGAAAATAAATCAAAACAACAAAATTTTTAGGCAATATTTATTTGTTTTTTATAAAAAAAGTGCCCTTTTGCCTGTTTTTTTCAGACCAAAGGGCACTAAATTGTGCATTTTTGTGCAAATAATTACCAAAGTTCGAGGCGTTCGGCCTTTGGCACAAACAATTTGTCGCCTTGCTTCACGTCGAAGGCCTCGTACCATGCGTCGATATGTGGCAGGGCCGCATTCACGCGCCAACGACCGAGTGAGTGAGGGTCGCTCTTGGTACGGTTGCGTATCTCGGCTTCGGTGATGTTGGCAGCCCATACTCCTGCGTAAGCGAGGAAGAATCTCTGCTCGGGCGTGAATCCGTCCTTATCACCGCAAGGCTTTGTCTTCATGGCATTCTTGAAGGCGTTGAACGACACCATCAGACCACCGTGGTCGGCAAGGTTTTCGCCAAGTGTGAATTTGCCGTTGGCATGCAACTCGGGGAGAACCTCGATATTCGAGAAATAGTTCACACACACGTCGGCACGCTTGGTGAAGTTTTCTCCATCGGCTTTTGTCCACCATTCATTCATGTTTCCTTCCTTGTCGTAGTGGCGACCGGAATCATCAAATCCATGAGTCATCTCATGTCCGATAACCACACCGATGGCACCATAGTTGAAGGCATCGTCAGCATTGGCATCGAAGAAAGGCGGTTGGAGAATACCGGCTGGGAAACAAATCTCGTTTGTGGTGGGATTATAGTAGGCATTCACCGTCTGGGGATTCATGTGCCACACATCCTTGTCCACTGGTTTGCCGGCTTTCTTCTGTATGTCATAGGCATTCCAAAACTTTTTACACTCGACAATATTGTCATAGTATGATTTTTTCATATCTATAACAAGCTTTGACATATCGGTCCACTTGTCGGGATAACCAATCTTGACATAGAACGAATTGAGTTTGTCGAGTGCATTTTTCTTTGTCTCCTCACTCATCCATGTCTGTGCCTCAATTCTCTCGCCGAGCGACAACTGCAGGTTCTTCACGAGCTCCTTCATTCTCACCTTAGACGACTCGGGGAAATACTTCTCGGCGTAGATCTTTCCGAGAGCCTCACCCATCTGTCCTTCCACTTGTGCGGTAGCGCGCTTCCAGAGCGGATGATTTTCCTTGCGTCCCGACATCTTCTTGCCGAAGAACTCGAAGTTTGCAGCCACTGCATCCTCACTGAGATAACCCACCGACGACAGTATCTGGCGCCACTGAATATAGTCGCGCAGTTCCTCTGCCTTGAGCGTTGCCATCAGTTTGTCGGCACCATCGAGGAATTCAGGTTGTCCCACAACGATTTCCTGCATATACTTGCTTTCAAGACCGCTTGCGTTGGCAATCTGCTCCATATAAAGATGAGGATAGCGGGCATTAAACTCCTTCAGGGTCATCTTATGGTAGTTGGCCTCGGGATCGCGTAGTTCGGCATTACTCTTCGACACCTTTGCAAGTTCGGTTTCAAGTCTCAGAATGTTCTGCATTTTCTTTTGCGAAGCCTTCTCGCTATAGCCAAAGAATTTGAACATATTTACCACATGTTGCTTATAAGCCTCACGAATGTCGGTAGTGGCAGAATCATTGTCAAGGTAGTACTCCTTTTGTCCCAGGATAAGACCTCCCTGGAACACGTTGAGGATGTTCTGCTTTGAATTTTTCTCGTCGGCACCGATATAGATGCCATAGAACTCATTACTTGTATAGGTTGACATCTCCATCTGCAATGCCACAAGCGCCTTGATGCTCTTGGCAGCCTGTATGCGGTTGAGCATAGGCATAACAGGGGCTATACCGTCGGCTTTGCGTCGTTCCTCGTCAGTGGCAAGTTTATACAGGTCACTGAGTTTGCGTTCTGTCGTTCCGTCGGCATATTCTTTGGTCTTGAGTTCGTTAAGAATACCATTGATTCTCTTCACGTTGTCCTCACCCAATTTGTCGAAGCTACCATAGCGCGAATAAGCCGCAGGCAACGGATTTGCCTTCATCCATCCGCCGCAGGCAAACTGGTAGAAGTCGTCTGCCGGACGCACACTCTTGTCAAGATCGGCACCATTCAGACCGGTGCCAAGGTCATTTTGTGCCATGCCCGTCATAGCAATCGAGCAAAAGGCAACAATAGGAATAATCTTTTTCATAGTTATTTAATTATTTCAATTCTTCACTCTTCATTCTTCATTTCCTCCAACTTCATCGACAGTTCCTCCCATTTCTCAACCTCTGCGTCGAGAGCCTTCTTCGTTGAGGTATATTCGGTGATGAGAGTCATGTCGGAGGCATTCTTGGGATCGCAGAGGATGTCGTCGAGCTCCTTCAGTCGTGCCTCCATCTTCTCGATCTTATTCTCAGATTCCTTCACGGCTTTCTCCACCCTCGAAATCTTCTTCATTCTCTCCTTGCGCTCGGCGTAACTCTCTTTCGAAGCGTCGGCAGAGTTGTTGGCTGGAACATTTGCCTGCGAAGAGACAGTTGGAGTTTGCTTTGCCATCGACTGAGCAGGAGCCACACTCGGATCATCTATCGAAGCCAGATAGTCGTAGATACCACCGATATGCTCCCTCACCTTTCCGTCGGCAAATTCATACACCTTGCTTACAAGTCCGTCGAGGAACTCACGGTCGTGACTCACGATAATCGCCGTTCCGTCAAAAGCCTTGATAGCTTCCTTCAACACATCTTTCGACGGCATGTCGAGATGGTTGGTAGGCTCGTCGAGGATAAGGAAGTTGACAGGCGAGAGCAACAGGCGTATCATAGCCAACCTGCTGCGCTCACCGCCACTGAGCACCTTCACCCTTTTCTCCGAGGCCTCGCCGCCAAACATAAACGCACCGAGGATATCGTTGATCTTTAGCCTCACCTCACCCTTTGCCACACGGTCGATGGTGTCGAATACAGTAAGACTCTCGTCGAGCATCTGTGCCTCGTTCTGCGCAAAATAGCCTATCTGCACATTATGTCCCACCTTAAGATTACCGTCAAAGGGTATCTCGTTCATGATACACTTCACGAGAGTGGATTTACCCTCACCGTTTCTTCCTACGAACGCCACCTTCTCGCCGCGCTTTATGCTCAGCGACACATTACTGAAAACAGTATGCTCGCCATAAGCCTTGCGCACGTCATCGCAGATAATAGGAAAATCACCACTGCGCAGGCATGGCGGAAACTTGAGGTGCATGGCAGAGTTGTCCACCTCGTCCACCTCGATAGGCACAATCTTCTCCAATTGCTTTATTCGGCTCTGCACTTGAACAGCCTTTGTGGGCTTATAACGGAATCTCTCGATGAAGTCGCGCAGGTCGGCAATCTCCTTCTGCTGATTCTCGTATGCCCTCATCTGCTGCTCTCTCCTCTCCTTGCGCAGCTGCACATATTCATTGTATTTCACGCGATAGTCAATCACCTTGCCGCATGAAATCTCGAGTGTCCTGTTGGTGACGTTATTGATGAATGCACGGTCGTGGCTCACCAGTACTACAGCCTTTGCCGACTGCATGAGGAATTGTTCGAGCCACTGTATGCTCTGGATGTCGAGGTGGTTGGTGGGCTCGTCGAGCAATAGCACGTCGGGCTTGCTCAGCAATATCTTCGCCAATTCGATACGCATACGCCATCCTCCCGAGAACTCACTCGTGGGGCGGTTGAAGTCGGTGCGCTTGAATCCCAGTCCCACCAGTGTTCTCTCAATCTCCGCCTCATAGTTGTCGGCACCCATCATCATATATCTGTCGTGCTCTGTGGTGAATCTTTCCACCAGTTCGGCATACTCCTCACTCTCATAGTCAGTGCGCTCGGACAACTGCCTGTTCATCTCGTCAATTCTCTCCGCCATCTTGCGTATATCGGCAAAAGCCTTCTGGGCCTCCTCCTTCACGGTGGTGTCGTCCTGCAATATCATGACCTGTGGCAGATAGCCTATAGTGCATCCATTGGGCACAGCCACCTGACCTTCGGTTGGTTTTTGCATGCCGCATAATATCTTGAGCATCGTTGACTTTCCCGCACCGTTTTTACCAACAAGTGCGATACGGTCGCGCTCGTTGATGACAAAACTGGCTCCACAGAACAGTGGTTTCACGCCAAACTCCACTTTTAGTGATTCTACTGAAATCATTTCTTATGTTTTTCTACTTGTATTTTTTCCGGGTGCAAAGGTAGTCATTATTAGCGAAAATGCCAAATATATGTCGTTTTTTTAACGAAATATATATATAAAACAAGGTAAAACAAAAAAAATACGGTGTTTTTTGAAAAAAAACGCCAAAACATTTGGTAGTATCAAAAAAAGTTCGTACCTTTGCACCCGCAATTCGGAAATCAGGCATGCGCTTGTAGCTCAGTTGGTAGAGCACCTGACTCTTAATCAGGGTGTCCAGGGTTCGAGCCCCTGCAGGCGTACTGAAGTCGAAAGCATCAAAAAACGATGCGCTTGTAGCTCAGTTGGTAGAGCACCTGACTCTTAATCAGGGTGTCCAGGGTTCGAGCCCCTGCAGGCGTACAAAAAGACGATTCCAACCACGTTGGAGTCGTCTTTTTGTATCCACGTATTCCCAATTCCCAATGTTTAATTCTTTATTACTTAAGTTTCGCATGTACTCAACATTTTACAACCGTAAACTAATTGCCATCGGTATCAACTTCTCGCCGGAGAAAAGTAGCATGCAGAAGGGGTGAGCGCTTGATGCTCACCCCCTTATTCTTTTCTTTATCAGAAAAGATCTTTTGTGCCTTGTCCGTCATCCCAGTGATGATCCTTGGGGAAGGGTTGTCCGCCCCATGCCTTTACTTGTGTCCAAGGTTGGGGGGCATCAGTCCAGAAGGGATGAGTGGCTGGCAGACCGAGGGGAAGGAATGCAAGGGAAGTCATATAGAGACTGCCATTGTTGGTGTACCAGTCGGCTACATTCGGTTGGCGTCCGCAGAAACCTATAGTCAGGAATCCCTTTTCATTAAAGTTTTCTGTACCGTCGAACATACGATGCATCACTGCCGTAAGAGCTTCTCTCACCTGTGCTCGGGTCACTCCGTCGGGCAGTCGGTCGTGCCATGCCATGAGAGCAAGCGGTTGCATGGTGGCAAGGCGATAGGGAATGGAGCGTCCGAAGACGGGGAATGTGCCCTCAGGCGAAATCATGCGCTCGAGCACAAGACTGAACTTGCGAGTGCGGTTGAGCGCACGCTTGTAGTAGTTGCGGTAGTGTATGCGTGTGAAATCCTTGGAGTCGATCATGTTCTGGAGGGTCTCAAGATACATGGGATGGAAGACGTAACTGCTGTAGTAGTCGAAGGCAAACTGTGGTCCGTCTGCATACCAGCCGTCGCCGGTGTACCACTCCTCGGTCTTGCGTATTGCCGAATTAACTCGATACTGGTCGTAGGGAGCCTTCACCTTGGCAAGGAAACTCTCGATAGTGGATGAGAAGAGAAGCCAGTTGGTGTAGGGAGGATCAATGCCACGCAACTGAGTGAACTCCTTGATATACCTCTGCTTGGTGACATTGTCGAGGGGCATCCACAGCACGTCGAAGGCACGGATAAAACTCTCAGCCACATAGGCTGCATCCACGAGAGTCTGTCCTGAACCAGTCCACAGGAGATAGTCGGGACTCTGAGGGTCAACGGCATTGCGATAACTCTTCAGCGCCCACTCCCTCAATTGTTTTCTCATTGCTCCCTCGGCGGTGTCGTCGTCGGGAAGAGTGAGCCACGGGGCAAGTCCAGCCATCAGTCGGCCAAAGCACTCCATATATGTCACCTTGATGTTACGTCCGTCCCAATTCGGACTCGTCTCCACAAGCATGTTTTTCTGCAGATTACCCTCAGCCATATTGCTGAGTACGGGCTTTGCTATTCCGTAGAGAAGTTCGCACCAATACTTGCGTACCGATGACTGGGATGCGGTCTCGCGCGTCTCAAGATACCTCACCCTCTCGCATGCCGCAAGGAGGAAGGCACCCACTCCGAAGTCTGCCTCGCTACGGGCATCTACCACCTGGCCGGGGATGGCGCGCTCACCGATGGGTTGGACATACCCTACCCTACCGTCTTTCTGCAATGCCTTCTCCGACAAATACTTCCATGCGCGATTCACAACGGGCATATATTCCGACTCTGATAGATAGCCGTTGTTAACACCCCATTGCAGTCCGTAGGTGAAGAAAGCCGTTCCGCTGGTCTCGGGTCCAGGAGCATGCTCGGGGTCGAACATCGAGCGTGTCCAATATCCCTCCGGCTGCTGACAGGAAGCCACACTCTTGGCCATACGCTTGTATTTCTCTACGAAGAAATCGCGGTGGGCATATCCCGTAGGCAGGTCTTGCAGCACCTTGGCAAGTCCGGCAAGCACCCATCCGTCGCCTCTTGCCCAGAAGTCCTTCTTGCCGCTGGCACTCTTGTGCTTGGGATATACATATTTACCGTCGCGGAAATAGAGTCCGGTCTCGGCGTCGAGCATAATAGAGTCGCTATACTGGATGTATTCATAGAGTTTGTCGAGATAGCGCTCATTGCCTGTAGCCTTATACAGCTTGGTCATCACAGGCATCACCATATAGAGTCCGTCGGCCCACCACCAATAGTCGTGTGCCTTGGTGCTCATCTCATATTCCATCACCTCGCGGGCACGACGTATGCGGTTGTCGTCGGGCAAGATATTATAAAGGTCGAGATATGTCTGAAAACAGATTTGCCAATCGCCGAAGAGCACATGCTCCTGTGTCTCGCCGTAGTTGTATTTCCACTTGTTGCGGTCGTTGCTTGTTGCGCCCTTCCACTTGTTGTGCTCCGCCCATGCTATCGAGTAATCGAGGTATTTCTTATTGCCCGTAAGGCGATAAGCTTCCATGTTGCCGGTGTGATAGGCAGCCACATGCCAAAAAGGCGTAGCTTCGGGGTTGTTGCGGCTCTGCCAACTGTTGTTCACTTTGTCGATGATACTTCGCACCTTTGCCGCCTCACCTTTGGGCACGGCATTGGCGATACATACAAAGGTGCATAGCACGAAGGACATAACGATGTTTCGTCTAATAAGATATCCCAACTTCGAGGAGAAATCGAGGAAATTGTTGTCAGCATCACCAATCCCGATTTTGTCGCCTTTCAATTTGGCGAGTTTCACTCCCACCTTCGGGATAATCGACCATTCGCCAGCGTCGCGCTTCTGCGCATTGGCATTATTTGCCACGCCATAAACAATCAGCACTGACAGTAACTTTGAAATTGTCTTCATAATCATTACTTTAATTGTTATTTATTACTCCAATTGTCATTTATTACGCAATTTAGCTGCAAAGTTACACTTTTTTTTTATATAAACGAATAATTTAAATCAAATATTCAAAAAATGATGTATTATGATGATTTTTTGTGAAAAAACTTTATTTTTATAATTTAAGCTTCGGAAGTAATCGCTGTGAGAAAGTTGAGTAAAGGATTATAGAATTAGCACATTAAAATCCCCCAGCCGATTTACATCGACTGGGGGATAAAATTTATCAATAACTATAACTTGCCATTAGCATGATGCAGGAATCTCAAACCACTTTACGTAGCAGAAATCCTGACGGTGAGGCAGGTTGGCGTTCTTCGGATACATACGAACGGCTGTCTTGAAGTTACCAGCGTTGCTAACCTCAATCTTACCCTCGAATGTATAGTTATTGCCTTCCTTGCCTACCACCTCGAGAGGACGAACGCTGAAGATGCGCTCCTCGCCGTTCTCGTCGGTGTGAACACTTACAATCTCAAGGCCGATGGCGTCATCGAGACCCTGCTCGTTGACAACAAACTTAACCTTGTACTCTACACCTGTCATGGCTCCGGTAGCGGGAATGTCCCAGCTTGAAGATACCACGTTGATGGCATCCCAACGCTCAGCAACAGTTTCCTTCCACTGTGCAATCTCCTTAGCCAACTTATTGTTGTCGGCAGAGAGCTTCTTGAAGCGGGCTGCCTCCTTGCAATAGAACTTGCTATAGTAGTCGTCGAGCTGACGCTTCATTGTATAGTGAGGAGCAATCTGAGCGATAGAGTTCTTGATCACCTTCACCCAACCTTCGCTATATCCTGTCTTGTTCTTGTTGTAGAAGAGAGGAATAATCTCGTTCTCGAGCAGACCGTAGATAGTGGCAGCGTCGAGCTGATCCTGATAGCCCTGGTTCTGGTAGGTGCGCTTCTCGGTGAGAGCCCAACCGGCACCCTCGCGATAACCCTCAAGCCACCATCCGTCGAGCACAGACAGGTTGACAACACCGTTCATCTCAGCCTTCTCGCCTGATGTACCCGAAGCCTCGAGAGGACGAGTAGGAGTATTCATCCAAATATCCACACCCGACACAAGACGACGTGCAAGCATGAAGTCGTAGTCCTCGAGGAAGATAATCTTGCCAAGGAACTCAGGACGCTGGCTAATCTCGTAGATCTTCTTGATAAGACCCTGACCAGCACCGTCAGCGGGGTGAGCCTTACCGGCGAAGAGGAACTTAACAGGACGCTCGGGGTTGTTGACAATCTTCGACAGACGATCAAGGTCGGTGAAGAGCAAGTGAGCGCGCTTGTAGGTAGCGAAGCGACGGCAGAAACCGATGATGAGAGCGTTGCTGTCGATGCTCTCGAGCAGAGAAACCACGCGTGAGGGATCGCCCTGGTTCTTGAGCCATGTCTCGCGGAACTGCTCGCGGATATACTTAACAAGCTTCTCCTTCAATCCCTTGCGAGTCTTCCAAATCACCTCGTCGTCAACATTATAGATAGCCTCCCAAATGCTCTGGTTGCTCTGGTCGGACATGAAGTTCTTGTCGAAGTACTTGCCATAAAGCTGCTTCCACTCAGTTGCAGCCCATGTGGGGAAGTGAACACCGTTGGTTACATATCCCACGTGGTTCTCCTCAGGATAGTAGCCGTTCCAGATAGGAGCGAACATCTTCTGAGATACCCATCCGTGGAGCTTCGACACACCGTTAACCTCCTGGCAAGTGTTGCAAGCGAATGTTGACATACAGAACTTCTCTGTGTGGTCGTCGGGGTTGGTGCGGCCCATACCGATGAACTCATCCCAAGAGATGCCGAGCTTGGCAGGATAACCACCCATATACTTGCCGAAGAGACCTTCGTCGAAGTAGTCGTGACCTGCAGGAACAGGAGTGTGGACAGTGTAAAGAGAAGAAGCGCGCACGAGCTCCATAGCCTGGTTGAATGTCAGACCGCTCTCGATATAATCGCACAGACGCTGCAGGTTGCAGAGTGCAGCATGACCCTCGTTGCAGTGATATACATCCTTCTTGATACCGAGCTTCTTGAGCAACAGCATACCACCGATACCGAGCAGAATCTCCTGCTTCAGACGGTTCTCCCAGTCACCACCATAGAGTGAGTGAGTGATAGGCTTGTCAAACTCAGAGTTCATGTCGTTGTCGGTGTCGAGCAGATAAAGCTTCACACGACCAACGTTAGCCACCCATACAGAAGCGTGAACCTGATAGTTGGTGTAAGGAACATCAACAACCAGAGGATTTCCGTCCTTGTCGTAAACACGCTCTACGGGGATAGAGTTGAAGTTCTGAGCCTCGTACTTGGCAATCTGCTGTCCGTCCATGCTCAGAGTCTGGGTGAAGTAACCGAAACGATAGAGGAAACCAACGGCACACATGTCAACGTTGCTGTCGGAAGCCTCCTTCACATAGTCACCGGCGAGCATACCAAGACCGCCAGAGTAAATCTTCAGTGCAGAGTGGATACCATACTCCATGCAGAAGTATGCCACAGAAGGACGAGTAGCATCGGGCTTAACGTCCATGTACTCGCGGAAAGACTTATAAACGCCCTGAATACGCTTCATCAAAGCCTTATCCTTCACAATCTCCTCCTTACGATCAAAGCTCAGACGCTCAAGCAGCAGCACAGGATTGTGCTTAACGGCACTGTAGAGCTCTGGATCGAGATCTCTAAACAAATCACGTGCCTCGAAATTCCATACCCACCAAAGGTTGTGGGCAATCTCGTCAAGACACTTAAGCTCCTTGGGGAGTGTTGACTTTACAACAAGCTCCTTCCACTGGGGAGCACTCACATAATCAGCTTTAATTTTCATATACTCTCAAATTTGTTATGATGATTCAAACTCTTAATTCTTAACTCTTAATTATTAATTCTTAATTCTTAACTCTGCCTTCCTAAGCGCTATGTCATAGGCATCGTGGTAGTATTTAATGAACTCGCTCCACAGGGCTTTCTTCGACAGTTTTTCGGCAGCCGAACGGGCGTCGCTCACCTGCTTCTTTGTCATTGCCGAGAACTCTGCCACAGTGTCCTTGATGGCATCAGCCACCTCGGAGTAGTTATAGTCGGTGCGATGGATAACTTTCACACCGTCCTTTATCTCACCCTCATGACCTACCTCGGAGTTAACCCACTGACCGAATCCGGCGAGGTCGGTAGTGATGCAAGGCACCTTGAATGCAATGGCCTCAAGCGGGGTGTATCCCCATGGCTCATAATAAGAGGGATATATGCAAAGGTCGTTGCCTAATACTATATCATAATATGTCATGTTGAGGATTCCATCCTTGCCATCGAGATAGCACGGCAGGAAGATCACCTTCACCTTCTCGTCCTTGCGGTTGTGCATATCATAGAACTTCATCATGCCGAGCACGTTGTCGTGACTCATCTCATGAAGCCAGTGAGTGACCTGCGGCACCTCAAGTGGAGTGTCAAACTGCTTGCCTGAGTCAAGTCTTTCCTTAAGGTCCTGGCGGGGCTCGCCCACCCATCCCGGCACTTCAATAAATGCGAGAACCTTCTTCTTCAAGTCCTTGTCTCTCAGCAATCTATTCATCGACTCGATATATACATCCACACCCTTGTTGCGGAATTCATAACGTCCGCTGGTAGATACTATCAATGTGTCGTCGTCAAGAGTCTCGCCGAGCAATGCGTTGGCCACTTCGAGCAGGCGCTTGCGGGCTGCCTTGCGCTTGCGTGTGAATGTGGCGGCGTTGGCAGGCACAAAACTGTTGTCGAAACCATTAGGCAACACCACATCAACCTTCTTGTCGAGCAGTTCAACACACTCGCGTGCAGTAATCTCGCTCACTGTTGTGAAGCAATCGCAATGAAATGCCGTCTGCTTCTCAATGGAGTGCTTGCTCTGCATATTGAGCTCGCCTGCCATCTGATCGCCGTTGTATGCGAAGAGATAGTCGTAGAGCGGTTTCATGTTGCCGGCAATACTACGTCCGATACTTGTGGCATGTGTAGTGAAGATAGTTCCCACCTGCGGCAACTTGTTGTTGACGTAGAGCAGACCCAGTCCGGTCATCCACTCATTGGCATGATAAATGACCTTGTCAGACTTCTTTAGAGCAAAATTGTAGAAACTTTCGACTACAAGTCCAGCTGCATAAGAGAACATCGAAGCCTCATCGTAGTCGCCGTAAGCATGAAGGCTGTCAACCTGGTAGTTTTCCCAGAGCCAGCCGTAGATCTCGTTTTTCTTCTTAAAATACTTTTGGAAATCCACGAGAATAGCAATTGGATTTCCTGGTATGGTCCATCGTCCCACTTTGACTTTCAGACCTTCCTCAGTAGCTGTTTTTTTCCATTCAGCCAGTAACTTTGCATCTTCCTTGAAATAAGGGCAAGTGTTTTCATGCCAAACGTCAGGACCTATGAAGAACACCTTATCCTGCAGTTCCTGCTGTAGCGTATTGGCTCGGGTAGAAAGCACTGTGTAAATTCCACCTACCTTGTTGCAAACTTCCCAACTGGATTCGAATATAAAATCCGGTTTCATTTCTAAATTTTTTATCTTAATTTACCAATTCGGGCGCAAAGATAATTAAAATTTTCTTTATTTGCAATAAAAAACCAATAAAAATACAAAAAAATAGTGATATATTGATATATGTTTGTTATCTTTGCACCAAAATTTGAGAATATATGAAAAAAGCACTATTTATATCTACGCTATTTTTGTTCGGATTTTCGGCATTATTTGCCCAAAGTTCCGACAAACCTTTTAAGGGCAGATTCGACAATGATGAATACAAGGTTTATCTTGTACTCAACCTCCACGACCAGACGGTGAAAGTGCCCGGCCAGGATCTCTACGGCGAATTGCCTGGCTATCTTGGCAAGCGCAACAATTCCTTCTGTTGGCTCATCACCGGCTGCAAGGTGAAATCAAGCTCTAAGGCCACCATTGAACTCATCAATGAATACGGCAGCGAGGATCTCGAAGCCACCCTTACCCTTCAAGGCGACTCGCTCCTCACCCTCAAGCAGGGCGAGGGCAGCGACATCAAGGTGCCCAACAATGGTAAATGGCAGAAACTGCCCGGCACTCTCGTGTTCAAAAGAAAATAGCGTCTCTGTGTTCAAATATTAAGAATGATAGCGGACGAGTCCGTCCATCGGACTACGCATCACCTTGCCAAGGGTGTATCCCTCAACAGTGGCAGCTTTCTGCAACTGCTCACGATAGTAATACGCCACACTACCTATCGCTCCCACTGTCAGGTCCTTACGTCCATATTGGTTGACATTGCGGCGGAAATGCTCGCGGAAGTTGTAAACCACCATCCGCTCCAAGGGTTCCACAGAGAGATGCTGATGGATAAACCGTGAAGTGGATGCAAGAAAACGGTTGGCAAGTGGTTCGCGATACACCTTATTTATTATTATATTAAGAGACAGTCCTGTCTCCTCGAGCCATTCGTCTTTTAACTCCGAAGGCAATTGCCCCTTGAAAAGAGCGTTGACGAACAGTTTGCCGAGCACTGCCCCACTCCCCTCGTCTCCAAGTATATATCCTAAAGGCGGAGTGTTCTCCACCACCCTATTGCCGTCATACAGACATGAGTTGGCGCCAGTGCCCATGATGCATGCTATGCCCTCACGCTCGCCACACACAGCCCTCGCGGCAGCCAACAGGTCGCCTTGAGCCTCTATCCTGGCGCATTGGGGGAAGGCCTTGCCCAAGATACCGCACATCATCTCCACCTTGTCCTCGCGACAACCGCTGCCATAGAAGAAGATGCCCTCGGGCTCGATATTGCCCATCTTAGGCAGCAACTCTTCCTCAATCACAGTAGCGATATTCTCCGCATCCTGATGAAACGGATTGATGCCCTGAGTGGACATCGCAACCACCTGTCTTCCATTGTCAACAATAGCCCAGTCGGTCTTCGTACTGCCACTGTCAGCTATCAAAATCATACCCATATATCGTTTTTTGGGTGTAAAGGTACAACTTTTTTCCTATTTGCTGCACGTATTTTCAAAAAAAAGAGTAATTTTGCATGCAAATTTCAAAAATCATCAAAATAAAGACAATGAAAAGAATATTTACTATCATAATTGTGGCACTCGTATGCACATTGAGCGCCAATGCCGTACTCAAGGAAAAGAACCTTGAACGCACACTTGCCATCCTTCGTATTGAACTCACCAACACCCACCGTGAGATGTCGCAACGAGTGGAGAGCAACAAGAAGAAGGCGGAGATTATGCGCCGGAGCCTTATCTCGGTGTTGCAGCAAAGCAACCAGAATGCCCTCATGCTCTATTCGCAGAAGGAAGACTATGTGTTCGACCTCACCTACGCCTGTCACGAGGCCACCGAGCAGTATCAGAACTTCATCAAGTTCCAGGTGCCGTTCAAGTCATATCTCGACAAGACCGAGCTCGACATTGCCCGCTACGACAGTCTTGTCACCAGTCTGAAGAGAATGCCAGTGATGGTGCTCAGCGACAAGTCGAAGATAGACCGCAACGTGTGTCTCACCCTTGCCTCCGACATTCGCAACACACTGCGCGACAATTATGAGAACACGCGCGACTACATCCGTATCTACGACATGTGCGAGACACGCCTCAAGACCGTCAACGACTATGCCAACAAGAGATATGAGGACATACAGACAAGCATCTTCAAGAATGGAGGCGACGACTATCTGAAGATACTCACCCGCCTGCCGTCGGTAATATCTGAGACACAGACGACCATCTCCCAGAAATACTCGTCGAGCACCAACCGCCATTCTCAGTGGGACAGCCGCATCATCCTCTCGCTCTTCATCAGCATCGTCTTCTATGGCATCATAGCCTCGCTGATCAATGTGGCTGCCTTCCGCTATCTTCTGCCAAAGCGCGTGCAGACCGAGGACTTCCGCAAGAAGCGCACATGTATCATCATGGCTACGACAACGGTCACATTTGCCATCATCGTAGGTATCATCCGCGCCACCACCCAGCAGAACTTCCTCATCATGGCCAGCAACCTGCTTGTGGAATACGCATGGCTGCTCGGCGTGATTCTCATCTCGCTCCTGCTGCGCCTCAACGACCGTCAGATCAAGAGCGCATATAACATCTACGCTCCGCTCGTGGCAATAGGATTCATCGTGATATCTTTCCGTATCATCCTCATCCCCAACGAACTCGTCAACCTTATCTTCCCGCCCATCCTGCTCTTGTGCTCGATATGGCAGTGGATTGCAGTGAGAAGACACAACCAGAACATCCCGCGCTCCGACATGTTCTACACCTATATGTCGCTCGCCGTGTTTGTGGCATCAGTAGTGAGCTCGTGGATAGGATTCACCCTGCTCAGCGTGCAGATGTTGATATGGTGGATAATGCAGCTCACGTGTATTCTCACCATCGCCTGCCTCAGCCGCTATGTCATCTTCTATGGCAAGCACCGCCACTTCGACAGCAAACCGATTACTTCCACCTGGGCATTTCATTTGGTCAGGGAGGCCGTGCTGCCTATCATGGCAGTAGTGTCGGTGATGATAAGCATCTATTGGGCTGCCGATGTGTTCAACCTCAGCGATCTCTGCTGGTCGCTTTTCACTCGTGATTACGTCAATCTCGACAATCTCAAACTCTCGCTCATCCGCGTGGCCATTGTAGTGGCGTTGTGGTTCTTCTTCCGCTATGTGTGCGACACTGCCCGCTCGCTTCTTCGCCACCACTTCGAACTCCAGGACCCCACTTCGGTAGAGAGTCGTATGACTATGGCAAAGAATGTGCTTCAGGTAGTGATATGGGGCGCATGGTTCCTTATGAGCTTGTCCATCCTCGGCATCAGTTTCGCATGGCTGATGGTTGTCACTGGCGGCTTATCCACCGGTATCGGTTTTGCCTCCAAGGACATAATCGAGAATATCTACTATGGTATATCCCTGATGACTGGACGTATCAAGGTGGGCGACCTCATCGAATGTGACGGAGTGAGGGGAAAGGTGGCTTCCATCAGCTACACCAGCACTCTCATCGAGGCATCCGACGGTTCGGTAATTGCCTTCCAAAACAGTCAGCTCTTCACCAAGAACTACAAGAACCTGACCCGCAACCACGGTTTTGCGCTCTCGGTCATCATCTTCGGTGTGGGATATGGCAGCGACATCAACGATGCATGCCGCAAGGTGGAGAGCGCTGTCAGCGCGCTCCGTCATCCGGGTCTCGATCCCGACAAACCAGTTAAGGCTGTGTTCATGGAGTTTGGCGACAGCAGCATCAACATCAAGTTGTTATGTTGGGTGGATGTGTTGCGTCAGGTATATGTAGAGAGCGACATCAAGGAATGTATCTACAACACCCTCCTTGCCAACGACATCGAGATGCCGTTCCCGAAGCGCGACGTCTATATCAAGAACGATTAAAGCATATCCAAGCCCTGAAGGGGCGACATAACATAGCAGAGGGCGTGAGCCCTATCCAGTGTTATGTCGCCCTTTCAGGGCTATGAGTTATTTTACTTTGTTGTAGTATTCCTGGAGCTGGCCGCGGGGAGCGCCTTTCCTGACAGCCTCGTCGAGAGTGAGGCGAGCTTCATTCTTGCGGTTCATGCGGATGAGGAGATCGGCCTTGGAGACGATATAGTCGATGTTCTTGGAGTCGTGCTCGATGGCTTTGTCCCAATCCATGAGGGCGGCATCGAGGAATCCGTCCTGAGCCTCGAGCATTGCCCTTGAGGCATAGGCCACGGAATGGTCGGGGAATATCTCGATGATGCGGTTGTAGTTGTCCATCGCCTCCTTGTTCTTGCCTTGCTTGATAAGGATATATGCCAAGGCAAACATACCATCGACATTCTCGGGAGCCACCTTAAGGAAGGAGCGATAGTCGTTGGCTGCGAGTTCGTAGCGACGCTGTTTGCCATTGGCATAACCACGATAGAAGAGTGCGGCGGGATTGGACGGTTCGCGCCTAAGGATGTCGTTATATGTCTCGATGGCATAGTCCCACTGCTGGAGTTCTAGATTGACGGCTGCCTTGCGCAGATAGAGGTCGGACGAATACTGCGACGACATTATCTGACGGTTGAGCACAGAAAGCGAGTCGCGCCACTCCTTCTGTGTCAGAGAAGATTCTTTCTGTGTCTGAGGAAAAATGCTGCCAGCCCCAACAAAGGCCAGCAGCATTGTGAAAATGGGTTTTATCATGCCTTCTTGATGAAGTCAACAATCCATGCACCAACCTCCTTAGTGCCATACTTGGCGCCGCCTTCCACCTGAATCTCGGGTGTGCGCACGTTCTGGTCGAGAGAAGCATCTACGGCCTTGCGGATGAGGGCACCCTCCTCCTTCAAGTCGAAATACTCATAGAGCATTGCCACAGAGAGAATCTGTGCCAAGGGATTGGCGATATTAAGACCCTTGCCCTGAGGCCAAGAACCATGGATGGGCTCGAAGACAGGAGTGCTGCTACCTGTAGAGGCAGAGGGCAGAAGACCCATCGAACCGGTGATGCAAGAACCCTCGTCGGTGAGGATGTCGCCAAAGGTGTTCTCGGTGACCATCACGTCGAAAAACTTTGGTTCCTGAATCATGCGCATGGCTGCATTGTCAACATACATATAATCGGTAGTAACGTCGGGATATTCGGGAGCAATCTCCTGAGCCACCTTGCGCCACAGACGGCTGGAAGCCAGCACGTTGGCCTTATCCACAACGGTGAGGTGCTTGCGACGCTGGCGGGCATACTGATAACCCACGCGCAGGATGCGCTCCACCTCAGGACGTGTGTAGTAGTTGGTGTCGAGAGCATCCTCAACGCCATCGGCATTCACTGTAGGCTCCTGCTTCTTGCCGAAGTACATACCGCCAGTGAGTTCGCGGATACAGATGAAGTCGGCACCACGCACAATCTCGTCCTTGAGCGGAGACTTGTGAACGAGGCAGTCGAAGGTTGTGACGGGACGGATGTTGGCAAACAAACCGAGTTTCTTGCGCATGGCGAGCAGACCCTGTTCGGGGCGCACCTTGGCTGAGGGGTTGTTGTCAAACTTAGGGTCGCCAACGGATGCAAAGAGAACGGCGTCGGCCTCTTCACACACCTTGAATGTCTCCTCGGGGAATGGGTCGCCCACCTCGTCGATGGCATGTGCACCGCAGAGTGCTTCCTTGTATTCCACTTCATGTCCGAACTTCTCGGCGATGGCACTCATCACTGCCACGCCTTGTTCCATAATCTCGGGACCGATACCATCGCCCGCGAGAACTGCAATTTTCAGTTTCATATCTCTTTATTAATTTAAGTTTTACCTTTTTGGGGGAGTTAAGGAGTTAACTCCTTTAACTCCTTAACCTCCCTATTCCTCTATAAGATTCAGCATCTTGAATGTCGCCTTGATGGCGGCCTCTGTCTGGTCGGCGTCAAGTCCGCGGGTGCGGAATAGTTTGTCGCCATTGCGCCATGTGATTACTGTCTGCACGAGGGCATCAGTGCGTCCGCCGGGAGGAATGGTGACTGCATAGTTCTCGAGTATGGGGAACGTGCGGTCGAGATATTCCTTGTATATCTTGCGCAGGGCCTTGACGAAGGCGTCATACTGTCCGTCGCCGGTAGAGTCGCTCTCATACTGCTCGCCATTGATTTCCACCTTGACACTCGCCAACGGTTTGAGTCCGTAGGCCGACGACACCATATAGCTCACGAGCTTCACCTTGTCCTCGGGGGCGGCATGCTTGAGCACATCGCTCACGATGAAGGGCAGGTCGTCCTGAGTGACTATCTCCTTGCGGTCGCCTAATTCGGTGATACGCTGAGTGACACGCTTTGTCTGCTCGGGAGTGAGTTCAAGACCCAGTTCCTGCAGATTGCGGGCTATGTTCGCCTTACCGCTGTTCTTGCCGAGAGCATACTCGCGCTTGCGTCCGAATCGCTCGGGCACGAGGTCGTTGCAATACAGGTTGTCCTTGTTATCGCCGTCGGCATGCACACCAGCCACCTGGGTGAAGACATTATCACCGATAATCGGTTGGTTGGGCGCAACGGCAATACCCGAATATCCCTCCACGAGTCGGCTGATGTCGTTGAGCTTGTCCTCATGGATATTGGTCTTGGCATTAAACTGGTCCTTGAGAATCACCTGAACACTCGACAGGGGGGCATTGCCACATCTCTCCCCCAACCCATTCACAGTGACATGCAAGCCTTTGGCACCACTGAGCACCGCTGCAAGAGAGTTGCTCACGGCAAGGTCATAGTCGTTGTGGGCATGGAAGTCGAAATGCAGATTAGGATAGCGCTTCACCATCTTGCGGAAATACTCAATCACCTGAAGCGGGTTCATAATACCCAGAGTATCAGGCAACATAAAGCGTTTCACTTCAGCGGTGCTCAAGGCATCCATCATCTTATAGACGTATTCGGGAGAGTCCTTCATACCGTTGCTCCAGTCCTCGAGATAGAGATTCACCGAGATACCACGCGAGCGGGCATAGAGGATAGTGTCGATAATGTCGGCGATATGCTCCTCGGGAGTCTTGCCCAGTTGCTGTGTGCAATGCTTGAGCGAGCCCTTGGTGAGGAGGTTCACCGTCTGGCATCCACACTCCACAATCCAGTCGATAGACTTGTATCCATCCACGAATCCCAACACCTCGACACTGTCGGCCTTGCCAATCTGACTGGCATAGCGGCAAATCATCTTCACCGCATCCTTCTCGCCCTCAGATACTCTGGCAGAAGCCACCTCGATACGATCGACATTGACATCCTTGAGGAGAGTGCGGGCAATCATGAGTTTCTCATGAGGCAGAAACGACACACCGCTGGTCTGCTCTCCGTCGCGCAGAGTGCAGTCCATTATCTCTATAAACGGCTGAATGCCAGTGCGTGGTCGGCTTATCTGTTCTGCGCTTCCCATTTCTCTATCTTATCCTTGTTTTCAAGCAGATAGTCGATGTCGTCGAGACCGTTGATGAGGCAGTGTTTCTTATAACCGTTGATTTCAAACTGCTCGCTCTTGCCCGTAGCGAGGTTAGTGACAGTCTGGTTGGGCAAGTCAACCTTCACCTCCATCTTCGGGTTCTGCTTGATGCTCTCAAATAGTTCGGCGAGGAACTGCTCGCTCACCACCACTGGCAGTACGAAGTTGTTGAGTTCGTTGTTCTTGTGAATGTCAGCAAAGAAGCTGCTGATTACGACTCGGAATCCATATCCGGCGATTGCCCATGCAGCATGTTCGCGGCTTGAGCCCGAACCGAAGTTCTTGCCTGCCACGAGGATGCAACCTCCGTATGTCGGATCGTTGAGCACGAAGTCCTTCTTTGGCGAACCATCCTTGTTGTATCGCCAGTCGCGGAAGAGGTTTTCTCCGAAGCCTTCCTTGTCAGTGGCTTTGAGGAAGCGTGCTGGTATTATCTGGTCGGTATCGACATTCTCCAAAGGAAGGGGCACGCATGTACTTGTTATAACGTCAAATTTCTGTTTCATTGTTCAATCTTCAATTAATTTTTGGCACGGATAGACGCGGCTTTTTCAAAGTCACGGCTTTGGCTCCTCATCACTTTAATTTTTTAATCTTTTAATTTTTTAATCTTTTATACGGCACTTCGTGGTTACGGCTTGCTTTGCAAATTCACGGTTTAGTTTGCTTTTCAGGATGATTGACTACATCCCTAACGCTAACGGGCAGTGTCAATACTTTAGTATAGCATAGAGCTAATTAAGCCCACATCCATCGCGCAGCCCAGCCTTGTCTTTTTTAAAAGCTGTGTCAATCCGTGCCTAATAATTACAACATTTCTCTTGGATCAGTGATTTTTCCTGTTACGGCAGCGGCAGCGGCAACCAGCGGAGAGGCGAGGATGGTGCGTGAACCAGGACCCTGGCGACCCTCAAAGTTACGGTTACTGGTGCTGACAGCATACTTACCTGCGGGCACCTTGTCGTCGTTCATGGCAAGACAAGCCGAGCAACCCGGTTGGCGGATCTCGAAACCAGCCTCGGCAAACACCTTGTCAAGACCTTCCTCACGAATCTGCTTGTCAACAGCCCATGAACCAGGCACAAGCCATGCCACTACGTTCTCGGCCTTCTTTCTGCCCTTGACGATAGAAGCGAAGGCACGGAAGTCCTCGATACGTCCGTTGGTACATGCACCAAGGAAGACGTAGTCGATGGCATGACCGATGAGTTTTTCGCCCGGAACGAATCCCATGTAGTCGAGTGACTTGAGGAAAGAAGCCTTTCCTGCCTCGTCGATATCGTCGATAGAAGGAATAGGCTCGGTGATACCGATACCCATACCAGGGTTAGTGCCGTAGGTGATGCGTGGCTCGATGTCGGCAGCCTCGAAGTTGAGTTCCTTGTCGAACACGGCATCATCACCGCTCTTCAAGGTCTTCCAATATTCCACTGCCATGTCCCAAGCCTCTCCCGTAGGAGCAAACTCGCGACCCTTGATATATTCGAATGTAGTCTCGTCGGGAGCTACAAATCCTCCACGCGCACCCATCTCGATAGATAGGTTGCAGAGAGTGAGACGTCCCTCCATCGTCATATCCTTAACCACCTGACCAGAGTACTCTACAAAGTAACCGGTAGCGCCTGATGTAGTGAGCTTCGACATGAGATAAAGAGCCACATCCTTGGGAGTGACGCCCTTCTGAAGCTGTCCGTTGATGTTGATGCGCATCGACTTTGGCTTCTGCTGGAGGATGCACTGAGATGCCATAACCATCTCAACCTCAGATGTTCCGATACCAAACGCCACAGCACCCATTGCACCGTGAGTAGATGTATGAGAGTCACCACAAACGATAGTCATACCGGGAAGAGACAATCCCTTTTCAGGTCCTACGACATGGATAATACCATTGTCCTTGGACATCATGCCATAGTGGGTAAGACCGAAGTCGGCGGCATTCTTCGACAATGTATCCACCTGCTTCTTGGATACGGGATCCTCTATTGGTTTGTCCTGATCGTGGGTTGGAGTGTTATGGTCGGGCATACAGTAGATATGGTCGGGACGGAAACACTTGAGTCCTCTCTCCCTCATACCTGCGAATGCCTGTGGCGACGTCACCTCATGGCAATAGAGGCGGTCGATGTAAAGTTGTGTGGGACCGCCTTCTATCTGCTGAACGACGTGCTTGTCCCAGATCTTGTCAAATAATGTATTCATATCAATATATTTATCCTCTAAATTTGTTTATACAATCTATATACGCCTCCACGGAAGCAGTAACAATGTCGGTGTTGGCACCAAATCCGTAATACACGTTGCCGTTGTATTCCACCTGCATGTGCACCTTACCCACATCGTCAGAACCCTTGCTGATGGCCTGGATGGTAAACTCCTTGAGGGTCATATGCTTCTGGATAATCTTCTTGAGAGCCTTGATGGCGGCATCCACAGGACCATTACCAGTGCTTGCCTCCTCAAACTTCTGACCTGATATGTCGAGACCGATGCTTGCGACACTCTTCACTCCCATACCGGTGGTTACCTGCAGGAAGTCGAGTTTCACGGAACGAGTCTCGGCTGTATCAGCTCCGGCGAGCATCAGGATATCATCGTCGTTCACCTCCTTCTTCTGGTCGGCAAGACGCAAGAATTTCTGATAGATGGCATCCACCTTCTCTTCGTCGTCTATCTTAACACCGAGTACACCGAGGCGGAACTTCAGTGCGGCGCGACCCGAACGGGCTGTCAATACGATAGAGTTGTCGTCGAGACCCACGTCCTTCGGGTCGATAATCTCGTAGGTAGAAACATTCTTGAGCACACCGTCCTGATGAATACCGCTTGAGTGGGCGAAGGCGTTGCGACCCACGATAGCCTTGTTGGGCTGCACGGGCATATTCATAAGACTCGACACCATACGGCTTGTGGGGCATATCATTGTGGTGTTGATATTAGTGTCGATGTCGATGTCCTTGTGACACTTGAGAATCATGGCAATCTCTTCGAGCGAGGTGTTACCCGCACGCTCACCGATACCATTGATAGTCACCTCCACCTGGCGAGCTCCATTGAGCACACCACTGAGGGTGTTGGCTGTAGCCATACCAAGGTCGTTGTGGCAGTGGGTGGAGATGATGGCATTGTGCACACCATCAACATGCTCCATAAGATACTTTATTTTCTCACCATACTCCGAAGGCAGACAATAACCCGTAGTGTCGGGTATGTTGACAACAGTGGCACCGGCCTTGATGACAGCCTCTACGACACGGGCAAGATACTCGTTGTCGGTGCGACCAGCATCCTCGGCATAGAACTCCACATCCTCAACATATTTCTTGGCATATTTCACTGCAGCAACGGCACGTTCGATAATCTCTTCGCGATTGCTGTTAAACTTATACTTGATATGCGAGTCGCTCGTACCGATACCAGTGTGAATACGCTTGTGCTTGGCATATTTTAGCGAGTCGGCAGCAACGTCGATGTCCTTCTCCACCGCGCGTGTTAGGGCGCAGATGGTGGGCCATGTCACCGCCTTTGATATTTCAATAACTGAATTGAAATCGCCCGGGCTTGATATAGGGAATCCAGCCTCGATGATGTCAACTCCGAGTTTTTCCAGTTGCTTGGCCACCTGTATCTTTTCCACGGTGTTCAACTGGCATCCAGGAACCTGTTCGCCGTCCCTGAGCGTAGTGTCGAAGATAAATAATCTGTCTGTCATATCTTTAATATTTTAATTTTTCAATTCTTTAATTTTTTAATTCTTTAATATTTTAAATATCCCAATATTAAAAAAAGAACCTTCCCCACATGGAAGTGAGAAAGGTTCCGTTTATATCCCATAGATGAACTACATACACACCTTTTCACTTCCGACCCCGTCCTGAAGTCGAATAATAATATTAATAATGTGTAGAAGTCCAAAATTGTTCATATCTCTATTTTATTTTTTTTAATTCGGCTGCAAAGTTATATAAAAAATCGGTAATATGCAAATAATTTGTTACTTTTTTCTGCATTTTCTTTGTTTTTTCATTATTTATCGGTACTTTTGCAGTCAAATACACATTATTTAATACTTATGCATATAACACTTGTAGCTGGTGCACGCCCCAACTTCATAAAGTTGGCACCTATCATCTGGGCAACCATCAAGGCCAAAGGCAATGGCAGTGACATATCATACACATTAGTATATACGGGTAGCAAGAGCGACCCGACAGTTGACTCCGACCTGTTTGAACAACTCGAAATCCCCCACCCCGACGTTTACCTCGGAGTGGATTGTGAGAGTATCAACGAACTGACAGGAAGGGTGATGGCTGCCTTCGACCACTATCTCGACAAGGTAGCGACCGACACAGTCATCGTGTGCGACGACCTTGCCTCCACCATGGCTGTTGCCATCGTCAGCAAGAAGCGCGGCAAGCGTCTGGCTCATCTCGTGGCTGGCACACGCTCTTTCGACATCAATATGCCGAAAGAAATAAACCGCCTCGTTATCGACGGACTCAGCGACCTGATGTTCACCGCGGGAGTGAACGCCAACAGTATTGCCACACGCGAGGGAGCCGAACTGAACAAGATTTATATGGTAGGCAACTTGCTTATCGACACCTTGCGACACAACCATTCGCGATTCCGCCGACCGGCATGTATTGAGGGCATCGACAAGTATCTCGTACTGACCATCAACCGCAAGGCTCTCATCTCCGACGAGAATTTCCTCAAGGGAATGGTAGCCACAATCGAGAAGGCAACGGGCGACATACCAGTGATTGCACCACTGCATCCACTTGCAGCCAAGGCAATCACTCCCCTATTGTCGTCATCATCGCCAATAAGGATAGTGGACAGTATGTCATATCTGGAATTCGGTTATCTCACCTCGCATGCCGCAGGAATAATAACCGACTCGGGCAATGTGGCTGAGGAAGCGACATTCAACTCAGTGCCTTGTATCACGCTCAACGACTACACCGAGCACATCGAGACTGTCACCATAGGCAGCAACACTCTTGTGGGCAGCGACACCAACCTCCTGAGTACTACACTTGCCGACATCATTGCGGGCAAATACAAACGCTCCGCTATTCCTGACCGATGGGACGGACGAACAGCGGAGCGAATCCTTCAATCTCTGTAATTTATTTCACCACCTCGAACTTTGTGCCTGTCTGCTTGATAAGCTCACGGGCATAACGCTCGGGGTATCCCGGACGAGTGGGACGCTTGCCCAGACCGAATTTGTCGCGTACAAACTTTCCATTGACATCTTCCTTCACCACCATATCATTGTATTTCACGATGAGATAGGTGGCGAGGTTCTTCCATGTGTCGAGCATCTGGTTGGCCTTGTCGGCAGTATATGTCGAGAGATATGCCACGGCAGCCTTGCGGTCGGACTTTGAGAGTTCGAGTGCCTTTGCCTCCACCTCTGCCTGAGCAGCAAAGTATGAGTTGTCGAGCGAGTCGCGAACAGTCTGGAGACTGCCGAACATCTGCGAATATCGCGGATAAACCATATTGCTCACCCAGTTGCACACCCAGAAGGCATTGTCCATACTGAATGTGATATTGTCAACACCGGGAGTGTTGTATGGGCGCGGAGACTCGGGAGTGCAGCAATACACAGGAGTGAACGCCACCATATTGGCATCGTCATTGCCAAACCACAAGATACCGCCCACCTCACGTGGAAGCCATGAGCGCATCTGACTGACATACACGAATCCGCTCTGCTGTGTGCTCACAGGACGCTCGTTGAAATAGCTCTTGCCATCCACCTTGAACTGGAGCGGTGTGGGGCGATAAGGCATTTCCCAAATGCCACCACCGATGTCACTGTCGAGGGCGAATGGAGTGCCCTCATAGTGATCGCGCATTGCCATCTCCATGTCGTGCACACTAAGTTTGCGGTTGGGCACAATCCACAACGGCATGGGTTTGGCATCTGCCACCTTACCTGCGGCATAGTCAACATACTGTGCCATATCGTCGCTATACATATTAAAGAATGTCCACACACGAGCCTCACAGAATCGGCGACCTCCAAAGTCGGGAGCGGCATAGGTCTCGCAGAAACTGAAATCAGCATCCTTACCAGAGAACCATCCCTTTTCGCGAGCATACTTCACTACATTCTTCGAGCACATCACGTTCTGCTTGTCCTTCTGGTTAAAGGTGCGGATGCGACTCTGGTTGGCGTGAGCACAGATGGCATCATCGGGTATGCGGAGTGCCACCCATACCACCGACTTACTGCCTGGACCACAACCCATCATCTCCATTATCCACGCTTCGTTGGGGTCGCAGATAGTGAATGTCTCACCCTCGGAGTTATATCCGTATGTCTCGGCAAGGGTTGTCATCACCTTGATTGCCTCGCGGGCCGTCTTCGAACGTTGGAGAGCTATATATATGAGCGAACCGTAGTCGATGATACCTGTGGAATCCACCATCTCCTCGCGTCCGCCAAATGTTGTCTCACCGATAGTGACCTGCCACTCGTTGATGTTTCCGATTACATTCCAGGTCTCGGCAGCCTGTGGAATCTCACCGTGATATTCATTTGTGTCCCAGTCGAATATCTTCACCATCTCGCCCTTGGCATGCTTGCCGGCAGGATAATGTGCAAGACTCTGGAACATACCATAGTCGTCGGCACTGTAGCTGCACATCACCGACCCATCGACGCTCGCTTTCTTGCCCACAATAAAGTTGGTGCAAGCCCAGCTTGTCATAACAGACAAGCATAGCGATGCCAAAATAAATGTTTTCTTCATAATTTCTAAAATTTCGCGCAGCAACTTTAATTCTTTAATTTTTAAATTCTTTAATTTCGCTTTGCGACATCATCGCAAAGCGATTACTCCGTTGCCTTAAAACTCATGTCAAGTCCCTTGACCGAATGTGTGAGAGCACCTACGGAGATGTAATCAACGCCACACTCGGCATAGTCGCGGAGAGTGTCGAAGGTGATACCGCCACTCGACTCAGTCTCGTATTTTCCACCTACAATCTCAACGGCCTTCTTGGTGTCGGCCACTGAGAAGTTGTCGAGCATGATACGGTCTATACCTCCACAGTCCATAGCCTGCTTGAGTTCGTCGAAGTTGCGCACCTCAATCTCAATCTTAAGGTCGAGCCCCTTCTGCTTGAGATAATCATGGCATCGGTTGATGGCATTGGCAATGCCACCTGCAAAATCCACATGATTATCCTTGAGCAAGATCATATCGAAGAGACCGATACGATGGTTGCATCCACCACCAATCTTCACAGCCTGCTTTTCGAGCATACGCATACCCGGAGTGGTCTTGCGAGTGTCGAGCACACGGGTGTGAGTGCCCTTAAGGCGTTCAACATACTTAGCGGTCATGGTGGCTATACCGCTCATTCTCTGCATGATATTGAGCATCAGACGCTCTGTCTGCAGGAGCGAGCGCACCTTACCAGTGACAATCATTGCCACATCACCTTTTTTCACTTTAGTGCCATCACCCATGAGCACCTCCACCTGCATAGTGGGGTCGAAGCGATGGAACACTTCCTTGGCAATCTCCACACCGGCGAGAATACCGTCTTCCTTGATAAGGAGTTTCGACTTACCCATTGCGTCCTCGGGGATGCAACAGAGTGTTGTGTGGTCGCCGTCGCCGATGTCCTCGGCGAATGACAGATCTATCAGTCTGTCAACAAGTTCTTCTACTTTCAGCATATTTTAATTTTTTAATTCTTTAATTTTTTAATTCTTTAGAGGTACACTCCTATTCCGATTCTGATTCCCACAGTACTGAAATTGCTATGGTCCTTAAACGATTGGTCGTAGTAAACCTCAGGCTCTACGGTGACCGTCTTGCTCAGGAAGAAAGCATATCCCACCTGAAGTCCTGGTTGGAAATCGTCGAAAGCATTGCCGGCATGAACATAATTAGCCTGGGCACCAAGATAGAGTCCATTCTGCACGATATAGTAACGCATTCCTACTCCAGCCTTGAAATAAGACGGTTGGTTGTTTTTCTTATCCCATTCCAACTGTGCCGTTGCCATGATATTGTCATCGAAGAGATAACCCGCCTTGCCCTGAAGTCCAAACGAACTCTTCTCAGAACCATTATAGCTGAATCCAATACCCGAGAGAGAAGCGCCAACATAGCACTTGCCCGCCTCAAACTGTGCATGTGAGGCCACTGCGACCATCACTGCGATCAATACTAAATAAATTCTTTTCATAATCTTCTAATTTTTATTGTTTTTCTCGTATTTAGATTTGTAAATATGAAACCATCCCGCGGCCACTATCAGCACTGCCACTCCAAGGATATAGCCCACACGATCTGGCATACCGAAGGCCTGCTTCGACACGAAGAGGAAGGTGGCGCACACGGTAGTCATGAAGAGCGCCGGAATAAGGGTGAAGTAATACGGTTTGCCATTGCGCAACAGATACACTGTGATAGCCCACAGGGTGAACACCGACAGAGTCTGGTTGCTCCATCCGAAATACTGCCAGATGACATTAAATCCGTCGGGATTCTCCACCTGCCACAACAACAGGGCTATGCAGCAGAGGAACAGCGGAACGGAGATAAGCAGACGACGCTTAACGGTGCGCTGCTCGATGCGGATGAAGTCGGCAATGATGAGTCGTGCCGAGCGCAAGGCAGTGTCGCCACTGGTGATAGGAGCTGCCACCACACCGAGCATGGCAAGTATGCCACCGGCAACACCAAGCCAGTCGTTGCAAATGATGTTCACCACCTTGGGGGCTGACGTCGCAAAACCGTTGTTGCTGAATTCGGTGATAAGCAGATAGCCCGGCTGCGGTTCGGCATAGAAGAAATACGAAGCTACCGTAGCCCATATCAATGCCACGATTCCCTCGGTGATCATCGCTCCATAGAAGATAGGACGTCCCATGCGCTCGCTCTTTATGCAGCGACCCATAAGTGGACTCTGGGTGGCATGGAAACCGCTGATGGCTCCACAGGCAATAGTGATGAAAAGACAAGGGAAGAGTTGGCTCGACCATGATGGATCCACCGTAAGAGCCTTATTGCCAAGACCATCCCACAACTCGGGAATGTCGGGCCACTTGGCAAAGAGCACCACCATCAAGGCTCCCGCCATAAAGAGCAGCGAGAAGGCAAAGATGGGATAGATGCGACCAATAACCTTATCCACTGGCAACATCGTGGCAATAAAATAATATGCAAAGATAATGATAATCCACATGGTGGTTGTGCCTGCCATGCCGTCGAGGATTTCTGCAGGACTATATACGAACACCGCTCCCACCATCATCAAGAGCACAACAGAGAACACAAGCATCAACTTGCGGGCCTTGTCGCCAAGGGTATCACCGATAACCTCGGGCAACCCCACTCCACCCTTGCGCATCGAAATCATACCGCTGAGGTAATCATGGGTGGCTCCGGCGAAGATACATCCAAGTACTATCCACAGATATGCCGACGGTCCGAACTTCGCTCCCATGATGGCTCCGAAGATAGGCCCAGTGCCGGCAATATTAAGAAACTGAATCATGAATATCTTCCAGTTAGGAAGCACCATGAAATCAACACCGTCGGCTTTCGCTACTGCCGGAGTCTCGCGGTCGTCAGGTCCAAACACCCTCTCGACAAACTTTCCATACAGGAAATAGCCCAAGATAAGGGCCAAAAGGCTCAAAATAAATGTTATCATTACCGATTTAAATCTATAATTAAGCTATTTTTCGTGCAAAAGTAACAATTATATTTGATATATGAAAAAAAAATCATAA
>OBLI01000314.1_pt1 | contig 53056 bp, 48 predicted proteins | sample 1519701 | NCBI WGS metagenome assembly OBLI01 (sample SAMEA3663005, study PRJEB22513) | pig gut metagenome | biome: pig gut; feature: pig-associated habitat; material: faeces | place: France | collected 2012
TACATCAGAAAGTCCTGTACGATATTTTTTTATGAAAAAAGTTGTAAAGTGGTGTAAAAAAGTTAACAGAAGCTTAATATAAATGTTAGAGTTAGAGTCGTTGAGTGACAATGGATTGTGTGTTATAATGGATATAAGAATTTGAAAGAACAGAGGTGATTGCAATGCAGGAAGTTGAAAAGGTATTGGGACATGAAGAGGTGCTTCGACATTTACAAAATGCGGCTGCTCAGAATCAGATTTCTCATTCTTATATTTTTGCGGGAGAGAAAGGAAGCGGGAAAAAACTTCTGGCGAAATTGTTTGCCATGACATTGCAATGTGAAGAACACGGGAAAGAACCCTGTATGCACTGCAGTGCCTGTAAAAAAGCCATGAACAGAAATCATCCTGACATTATTTATGTGGAACATATGAAACCTTCGTCAATCGGTATAGAAGATATTCGGGAACAGCTGATTGCAGATGTGCAGATTAAGCCGTATACAGGTCCCTATAAAATTTATATTGTGGACGAAGCGGAGAAAATGACAGTACAGGCGCAGAATGCACTTTTGAAAACCATAGAAGAGCCTCCGGCATATGCGGTGATTCTTCTTTTAGCGAATAATAACACAGGTCTGCTTCCGACGATTAAATCCAGGTGTGTGACATTGAATTTTAAGCCGGTACGGGATGATGTAATCCGCAAATATCTTATGGAGGATCTTCATGTGCCGGATTATCAGGCAGAAGTCAGTGTGGCATTTGCACAGGGAAATGTCGGAAAAGCAAAACAGATTGCTACAGCAGAAGATTTTACAGAGATGATGGAAGCTGCTTTTCGTATCCTGAAACAGGGAAGCAATATGGAAGTCTATGAAATGGTGGATGCAGTAAAGAATCTGTCAGAAGAAAAACATACCATTTATGAATATCTGGATCTGTTTCTTGTATGGTTCAGGGATGTACTTCTGTTTAAGGCAACAAAAGAGATGGATCATCTGGTATTCCGGCAGGAATACAATTATATCAGAGAAAGAGCGAAGAGAAGCTCTTACGAAGGTCTTGAGACGATTATCAGGGCAATTGAAACTGCGAAAGCACGCCTTCAGGCGAACGTTAATTTTGACTTAACTATGGAACTGCTGTTCCTGACAATCAGGGAGAATTAAAATGACAAAAGTAATAGGAGTCAGATTCCGTAACGTGGGCAAGATTTATTATTTTTCCCCGAAGGATTTTGATATAAAGTCCGGAGACCACGTAATCGTGGAAACCGCAAGAGGAGTAGAATACGGGCAGGTAGTATTGCCTCCCAGAGAGGTAGAGGACGAGAAAGTCATACAGCCTCTTAAGGAAGTGATTCGTATCGCCAATACGCAGGATGATAAAAAAGAAGAAAACAATCGAAGAAGAGAAAAAGATGCCTATCAGATCTGTCTGAAAAAAATCCGGGAACATGGACTGGAGATGAAGCTGATCGATGTGGAATATACATTTGACAATAATAAGGTACTTTTTTATTTTACTGCAGACGGGCGAATTGATTTCAGAGAGCTGGTAAAAGATCTGGCTGCTATTTTTAAGACAAGAATCGAACTTCGTCAGATCGGTGTGAGAGATGAGACAAAGATACTGGGCGGAATCGGTATCTGTGGCCGGCCTCTTTGCTGCCATACGTATTTGTCTGAATTTGCACCTGTTTCCATTAAGATGGCAAAGGAACAGAATCTATCCCTGAATCCGGCAAAGATTTCAGGTGTATGTGGCCGACTGATGTGCTGTCTGAAAAATGAAGAGGAAACATACGAAGAACTGAACAGAAAACTTCCGGGTATCGGTGACCGTGTAACAACACCGGATGGATTAAAAGGTGAGGTGCAGAGTGTGAGTGTACTGCGCCAGCTGGTGAAAGTTCTTGTAGATGTAGAAGATGAAAAAGAAATCAGGGAATATCCTGTAGAAGAATTAAAATTTAAACCGCGTCAGAAAAAAGAAAAGCTTCGCCTTACAGAAGAAGAGATGCGAGCTTTGAAGGAACTGGAGAAATAGGAAGGAAAAGGAAAAGGAAATGGAAGACAAACCGGTTATTTTGGAAAATGAACGGCTGGATGATCTTCAGAATGGCTACATGTTGATTCAGAATCCAAAACAGTTCTGCTTTGGGATTGATGCAGTACTTTTGGCCTGGTTTGCCAAAGCAAAGCCGGGAGAAAGAATATTAGACATGGGGACGGGCACTGGTATCGTCCCCATTTTAATGAAAGCAAGATATCCCATGGGACATTATACAGGACTGGAAATACAGGAAGAGAGTGCAAAGCTGGCCAGGAGAAGCGTTGCTTATAATCATCTGGAAGAAGACATTGCGATTGTTACCGGAGATATTAAAGAGGCAGGGAATCTTTTTGGAGGCTCCTCTTTTCAGGTGGTAACTTCAAATCCTCCGTATATGATTGGAAATCATGGTCTGACAGGAGATAATACAGCCAAGACTATTGCACGCCATGAAACTTTATGCACACTCGAAGATGTGATTTCCCAGGCGGCAAAGGTTCTTACATCAAAAGGAAGGTTTTATATGGTGCACCGGCCATTTCGACTGGCTGAAATTATGTCAACGATGGTGCGCTGTGGAATAGAACCAAAAAGAATGCGGCTGGTACATCCGTTTGCAGATAAAGAACCGAATCTTGTATTGATCGAAGGGATGCGGGGAGGAAATTCAAGAATCCAGGTAGAGAAACCGTTGATTGTATACGACAGGCCAGGTGTGTATACAGAAGAAGTTCTGGAAATATATGGACGGAAAAAGGGGCAGGAGTTATGAGTGGAAAATTATATCTGTGTGCAACACCCATTGGAAATCTGGAAGATATCACATACCGTGTAGTGAGGACTCTGAAGGAAGTAGATTTGATTGCTGCGGAAGATACAAGAAACAGCATTAAACTTCTGAATCACTTTGAAATTAAAACACCAATGACCAGTTATCATGAATACAATAAAATTGATAAAGGACATTATCTGGTGGGACAGCTTCTGGAGGGGAAAAATATTGCATTGATTACAGATGCGGGAACACCGGGAATCTCGGATCCGGGAGAAGAGCTGGTTGCCATGTGTTATGAGTCAGGAATTGAAGTCACTTCGCTTCCGGGAGCAGCTGCCTGTATTACAGCGCTTACGTTGTCCGGGCTTTCTACCAGACGATTTGCTTTTGAGGCATTTCTGCCAGCGGATAAAAAAGAAAAGAAAAAGGTTCTTCAGGAACTGGTGAATGAAACCAGAACTTTGATTCTTTACGAGGCACCCCATCGGTTAGTTCGTACACTGGAAGAACTTTATCAGGTGCTGGGGGACAGAAGGATCACTGTATGCAGGGAACTGACAAAAAAACATGAGACTGCATTTCGCACCACGCTTTCACAGGCCCTGGAATGGTACACACAGAATGAACCGAAGGGGGAATGTGTGCTTGTGGTAGAAGGAAAAGACAGGAAAAAACTGGAGCAGGAAGAACAGAAAAAGTGGGAAGAAATGTCGCTGGAAGAACATATGGAATATTATGTGCAACAGGGAATTGATCGAAAAGAAGCAATGAAACAAGTAGCCAAAGACCGTGGAATCAGCAAGCGGGATGTCTATCAGGAACTTTTGAAGAGGGGATAAAGAAAGATGAAAGAGAAAAAGGAAAAAGACAGAAATATCTGGATAAAAAAATGGAAAGAACTTCATCCAGTGCAAAAAATCCTGGATTCTGAAGCTTTGGAATGCTTGAAGGACTCCCGTGCAAGGAAAATTATCGGAATGGATATTTTTCTGATTTTATTGCTGTTTCTGGTACTGATTATAGTGAATATCACGGATTCTTCCGTGAAGACTTCCGGAAAAACAAAAGAGAACGCAGATACAAAACAAACGTCGGAGAGTCAAGATACAGATGCAGGAGAGAACACGGAGGAAAGGACAGCACCTGTAACGATTACAGTCAGTGCAGCTGGAGACTGTACACTTGGAACAGATGAATTTTTCAGCTGGGAAGACAGCCTTCCGGCAAAATATGAAGAAACAGGAGATTTTTCTTACTTTTTCCAAAATGTAAATCCTGTTTTTTCGAAAGATGATGTGACGATTGTGAATTTTGAAGGAACGCTTACAGACAGTGAATATCGAGCGGATAAACAGTTTGCTTTTAAGGCAGATAAAAGTTATGTGAATATTCTCACGGAGGGGTCTGTAGAGGCAGTCAATCTTGCCAATAATCATAGTAAAGATTATGGAGAGGAAAGTTATACAGATACCATTGCAGCTCTGGATGAAGCAGGAATTGCAAATTTTGGTTACGACAGGACAGCAATGATGGAAATCAAAGGTGTGAAAGTTGGTCTGGTAGGGACGTATGTGCTGGCAGAGGGAATCGGTGTGAAAGATTCTATGGTTACTAATATCCAGTCTTTGAAAGCGCAGGGAGCACAACTTGTAATTGTAAGTTTTCACTGGGGAGAAGAAAAGGCAGCCTATCCGGGGGAAGTGCAGAAAGAACTGGCTCATGCAGCCGTGGATCAGGGAGCAGATCTTGTAATCGGCCATCATCCGCATGTACTTCAGGGAATTGAGAAATACAATGGCAGAAATATAGTATACAGCCTTGGTAATTTCTGTTTCGGCGGGAATTCTTATCCATCAGATATGGATACGATAATCTTTCAGCAAACATTTACCTTTGAAGGTGGAGAACAAAAAGAAGATGATGTCACGAATATTATTCCATGCAGAATTTCTTCCGCAGATGGATATAATAATTATCAACCAACTCCTGCAGAAGGAGAAGAAGCAGACCGGATTCTGCAGAAGCTGGAAGAGAGAAGTTTTGGTATCTGAATCGTTAAAAAAGTTTATACAAGTCCCTGCGTCGGTTTGCCAGCGCAGGGATTATTTTTTGCGCTTCTTTTGTTTGTTCTGCTTCTGTGGCTACAAGAAGCATTTCTTCTTTATTGCTTCCTTCTGCCAGTATCTGACCGAATGGGTCAAAGGCACAGCTTTGTCCAAGGTATGTGTCTTTTGTGTACTGGCTGCAACCCATCACATAAATTCCATTTTCGATGGCCCGGGCAGCCAGAAGGGATTTCCATTGGATATCCTTCAGGTTTCCTTTTACCCATGCAGCCGGATATATTAAGATTTCGGCCTTGTGCAGTGCTTCGTATCTGGCCAGTTCCGGGAAACGGAGATCGTAGCAGGTTCCGAGGCCCAGGATACCGAAAGGTGTCTGTACGGGAACAAAGAAACCGTCGCCGGGCAGTGTGGAATCCGATTCTTTCCAGTGAAAGGCATCGAATAAATGTGTTTTTCGATAAGTGCCCTGAATGTTTCCTCTATCGTCAAGAAGTACCAGAGTATTATAACTTTTTTTCGGGTTTGTAACAGCACGTTCATTCATGCCGAAGAGGATCCACAGGTTATAGCGGACAGCTAATGCGGCCATAGCGTCTACAAAGGGTCCCGGAATGGTTTGTGACTGATTGACATAATCCTCAGGAAAAATCAGATTGGACAGCATAAAATATTCCGGGAACACAGCCAGACAGGCACCTGCCTGTCTGGCTTTTTTTGTATAATATTCTGCAGTTTTCAAGTTTTCTTTTATCTCGTTACGGACTTCGCATTGAATCAAAGCAATGGTATAAGACATAAAACATTCCTTTCGTTGAAAAATTTACCGGTTCCTTATTTTTTTATTTTAGCAAACAGGATAGAAAAATAGAATATGTAATTTTAAAATATCATACAATGCATACGGGAGGGACGGATATGCTGAATGTTCTCTGGGGAGCAATGATTTTAGTGGGAATTACATACGGTGCCATGACCGGGCATCTGGGAGCTGTTACAGACGGAGCCATTTCTTCAGCCAAAGAAGCAGTGATGTTATGTATTACCATGTCGGGGATTGTGGCATTATGGATGGGAATCATGGAGATTGCAAAAAGTTCTGGTCTGATGGATAAGATGACGGAAAAAATGCAGCCGTTTCTTCACTTCCTTTTTCCGAACATTCCATTGGACCATCCGGCTATGGAGTATATTTCAGCAAATATACTGGCGAATTTTCTGGGACTTGGCTGGGGCGCCACACCTTTCGGATTAAAGGCTATGGAAAAAATGGCCGAATTGGAAGAGGAACGGAGAAAGAAAAACGATTTCGGGAAAGGGCAGAAAGAAGGAACAGCCAGTAATGAAATGTGTACCTTCCTGATTTTGAATATTTCATCTCTTCAGCTAATACCGGTCAATATGATTGCTTATCGTTCCCAATATGGAAGTGTGAATCCTGCGGTGATTGTTGGCCCTGCAATCGTTGCAACTGCGCTGAGTACAGGAGTGGCAGTTGTTTTTTGTAAGTGTATGGAATATAATAAAAGCAGGAGTGAATGATCTGGGAAAAGAAATTCTGTATTATCTGAATTATTCAGGACAGACACAGAAGGCATATAGTTTGTAAAAACAAATAGAAAAACGCCGGGGTGCTTTATGCATCCCGGTGTTCTTTGTAAAATTTTCTCTGTGTAATAAAGTAATAAATAATAAACAGTATGGCAGTCAAAGCCCAGGAAAGAGGATAACTTGCAAGGATGCTCTTGATTCCCGGGAAATGAGGTACAACCGTAAAAATCCAGAAAATACGTACCACACAGACGCCGCCGCAGGTCATGAGCATAGGAATCATGACATCTCCGATTCCGCGCAAGGCACTGGACAGAATTTCGATAAAGATAAAAAGAACATAGCTTGGTGCAATAATAGAAATAATTTCCATACCAACAGCAATAACAGCAGGGTCTTGAGTAAATAATCGGAAAATATATTTTCCAAAGAGAAGAAACAGAGCACTTACCAGCAGGGAAGCAATCAGGTCCATAAATAGGCAGATAAAAACACTCCGTTTCATTCTGGAATATTTGCCGGCTCCGTAATTCTGTCCTACAAATGTAGTGATAGAGACAGAAAAAGCTCCGGAAATCATCCAATAAACAGCATCTATTTTTCCGAAAGCAGTATAGGCTGCCATAGTATCCGTTCCGAGGCTGTTCAGAGAAGTTTGTATAATAATGTTGGAAATATTATACATGACAGACTGAAAACCTGCAGGAAGTCCGATCGCGATGATGGATTTCAGAAGAAAAGGATAAAACCGGATTTCTCCTGGTTTTAATTGATAGAGCTGGCCGGGCTGCATGAGAGCATGAACGATAAGAAGTGCGCTGACAGCCTGAGAAAAGAGCGTGGCAACGGCCACTCCTGCCACTCCGAGATTAAATCCAACAACAAGAAGAATATCCAGAAAAATATTAATAAAACAGCAGATGATCAGGTAGTATAAAGGACGTTTGGAATCTCCCATCGCACGGAGAATCGCAGATCCTACGTTATAAACAAATACAAAGAAAATACCGCCAAAATAAATACGCAGATACAGGGCAGAACCTGCCATAACATTTCCGGGAGTATTCATGATACGCAGCATGGAAGGAGCCAGAACAAGACCAAGTATGGTGATGATCACACTTCCTACAATAGAAAGGGCAGCTGCTGTATGAAGGGAGCGGTTCAGATCCCGTTTGTTGCCGGCCCCATAGTATCTGGCAATAATAACCGTTGCACCGGAAGCGAGCCCTACGAAAAATCCTACCACCAGATTGATCAGCTGTCCGGAGGAACCGCCCACACAGGCAAGTGCTTCTTTACCCATAAATCGCCCAACTACGATTGCATCTGCGGTATTGTAAAGCTGTTGGAATAAAGTACCTAACATAATCGGAAAAAAGAAGAGAAGAATCTGTTTCCATATAACCCCTTTTGTAATCTGATTTTCCATAACAAATGCCTCCAGAATAAAACTTTGTCTTATATTTATCACAATAGCATATTCAGAAAAGAAAGTCGATAAAAGAAACGAGTTTTGCTTATTTTTGTCGGGAAATATGCTATAATATCTACAATAATAAAAATGGAGAGGTGCTTTATTATGGAGGTTAAAATACGTATAGCAGACCCGGCAGGGAATATCACGATTTTTGTAACGAGTCCGATGAATCGGACCCAGTATACAAGTGTTGCGAATGCATTGCTGGCGGTGGAAGAATTCCATGGAGAACAGGTGGGATTTATCGAAGAGAAGTCAGATGGAACAAAACATATGCAGATGATGGGGGGAGAGTTTTGCGGAAATGCCACCAGGAGTTTCGGGTATCTTCTGGGGATGGAACACGTCTGCGAAGGCAAAAAACCAGAGATGATAGAAGTGGATGTCAGTGGTTGTGCAGGTACCTTACTGGTAGAAGTGGATCATGAGGCAGGAACCAGTAAAACGACCATGCCCCTTCCGGAGAAAATCGTAGATGTGAACGTGCCGGAATATGGAATCTATCATGTGGTAGTATTTGATGGAATCAGTCATGTGATTGTGAAAGGACCGAAGAGAGAGGAAACATTTGTAAAAACAGTCGTAAAGGCAGTTATGGAGCAGTATAAGAGTGATGCAGTCGGTCTTATGTTTCTGGAGCCAAGTGGAGATGGTATGGAGAGACGGTACCGGATTACGCCTGTCGTATATGTAGAAGAAACAAAATCTCTCGTATGGGAAAGCAGCTGTGGAAGCGGAAGTATGGCTGCAGCTGTGTATCTGTCCAAAATGAAAAAAGACGGAACGTATGTGTATTTGCTGAAACATCCAGGTGGTGTGATTGAAGCAACTGTAGTAAAAGAGGATGGAAAGGTAATCCAATGTAAAATGGGAGGACCGGTTTCCATATCAGAAGAGAAAAGCCTGGAGATCAGTTTGTAATACAGAAGAGGTTTTATACACATGAAAAGATATAGTTTACATAATCCGTTTCTTGTAGTGGAAAACGGAGGTGATCTGTCCTATGGTGGAAATCAGAACTGGAGTAAATCCAAAACCGTGCAGAAGTGTGGCTGTGGTGCGATTGGAGGAACGGACTTACTTTTGTATCTGAGTTTAAATAAAGAAAGATGCAGAACAGAGGTATTCAAGCAGGCAAAAGATTCCAATGGGATATTGGAACTGGAAGAATATCTGCAGTATGTGGATTATATGAGAAAGAGATATTTATTTCTTTTTCCGCATTTTGGAATGCCCGGTTGGGTCCTTGCAGGAGGAATCAACCGGTATTTAGCCCGGTATCATACAGGACTTAGAGCGACCTGGGGAGTCCGGACAAGAAATTTGTGGAATAGAATCAGCGCCATGCTTTCTCATGATATTCCAGTCATCTTGTCTATAGGTCCAAACTTTCCTTTTGTGTGGAAAAAGAAAAAGCTGACGCTGTATCAAAAGACCGGACGGGAAGGTTATATTCCTGTAAATGAAGTATGCGCGCATTATGTTACGGTAACAGAGATGGATGAAGTGTGGCTGAGGGTTTCTTCCTGGGGACGGGAATATTATATTAATCGGCTGGAATATATGAACTATGTCAAAAAAACAAGCATACCTCTGGTGAGTAATATCTGTTATATCAGAAAAGGATAACAAATCTAAAAAAATTACTCATTGATTTTTTCTGCATTTTGGTGTATCTTTAATGCAATAAAGGAAATCGATAAAAATTTAACAAAAGATACAAGGAGAGAAAAAGATGCAGGAAAAAATAATACGTTTTCAGACAGTAGATGAAATTAAAGAATTTGTAGGAGCAGCATGTAAATGTCCATTTGATATCGATGTGGTAAGTGGAAGAATTACGATTGATGCAAAGTCCATTCTGGGGATGCTCAGCGTGAACTGGAAGGACGAACTGCGTGTAGTTTATGAAGCAAGGAATGAACGTTTTAATAACGTCGTAAAGAAATATGCAGTTGGATGAACCACATCTTTACAAATGAAAAAAAATGTGCTACCATCACTAAAGATGGGAAACACAATGACGGAGAGAGTATGCACTGATTTTCTTTTACAGAGAAGTTCCGGTTGCTGAGAGGAACAAAAGAGGACTTTGCGGAAGATGGCTCCTGAGAGGCGCACCGAGCTTTTGTCTCTGGCAAAACAGGAACAGGAAGTAAGGCTGCGACAGGTTCCGCCTGTTATAGCGGGAAGGTATGCAGGTACCTGGTGAGGTCTGTATTGTGAGATGCAGATGAAAAGAAGTGGTAACACGGGTAAGTGACTCGTCTTCTTTAAGGGAATTTCAGAAATCCCCTTAAAGAAGACGTTTTTTATCTCACAGGAAAATACAGAGCACTTTTCTACGGAATAAAAAATTTAAGAAAAGGAGAACAAAGATGGACAAGAAAAAATATTACATTACCACAGCCATTGCCTATACATCAGGCAAGCCACATATTGGTAATACGTATGAGGCAGTTTTGGCTGACAGCATTGCAAGATTTAAAAGACAGCAGGGATATGACGTATTTTTCCAGACAGGAACCGATGAACATGGACAGAAAATTGAGTTGAAGGCAGAAGAAGCAGGCGTGACCTGCAAAGAATTTGTAGATAAAGTGTCCGGAGAAATTCAGAATATCTGGGATATGATGAATACTTCTTATGATAAATTTATCCGTACAACCGATGATTATCATGAGAAACAGGTACAGAAAATCTTTAAAAAATTGTATGACCAGGGCGATATCTACAAAGGATATTACGAGGGAATGTACTGTACACCTTGTGAATCTTTCTTTACAGAATCACAGCTTGTGGATGGAAAATGTCCCGACTGCGGACGTCCGGTAACACCTGCAAAAGAAGAGGCCTATTTCTTCAGAATGAGTAAATATGCGCAGAGACTGATCGACCATATTAATACACATCCGGAATTCATTCAGCCTGTTTCCAGAAAAAATGAAATGATGAACAACTTCCTGCTTCCTGGACTTCAGGATTTGTGTGTATCCAGAACTTCTTTCAAGTGGGGAATCCCGGTAGATTTTGATCCGAAACATGTAGTATATGTATGGCTGGATGCACTGACAAACTATATTACAGGGATTGGTTATGACTGTGATGGCGAAAGCACAGAACAGTTCAAGAAAGACTGGCCTGCAGATCTGCATCTGATTGGAAAGGATATTATCCGTTTCCATACCATTTATTGGCCGATTTTCCTGATGGCACTGGATCTGCCTCTGCCGAAACAGGTATTTGGGCATCCATGGCTGCTTCAGGGTGACGGCAAGATGAGTAAATCAAAAGGAAATGTTATTTATGCAGATCAGCTGGTTGATTTCTTCGGTGTGGATGCAGTCCGTTATTTTGTACTCCATGAAATGCCTTTTGAAAATGACGGTATCATTACATGGGAACTGATGGTAGAACGTCTGAATTCGGAACTGGCCAATACTCTTGGAAATCTGGTAAATCGTACAATTTCCATGTCCAATAAATATTTTGGAGGGGAAGTCAGAAGTACCGGAGTGACAGAAGCAGTCGACGAGGAATTAAAAACAGTTGTTCTGGGAACCAAGAAGAAAGTCGCAGATAAAATGGAAGAACTTCGTGTGGCAGATGCCATTACAGAGATTTTTACTTTGTTTAAACGCTGCAACAAATACATTGATGAGACAATGCCATGGGCACTTGCAAAAGATGAGACAAAGAAAGACCGTCTGTCAGAAGTTCTGTATAATCTGGTAGAGGGGATCTGCATCGGTGCTTCTTTACTGGAATCCTTTATGCCGGAGACAACAGGAAAGATTCTTGCGCAGTTAAATGCAGATCAGAGAACTTATGAAGATCTGGATACTTTTGGCCTGTATCCGTCCGGAAACAAAGTGACAGAAAAACCGGAAATCCTTTTTGCACGTCTTGATGTGAAAGAAGTAATGGAAAAAGTAGAAGCAATGCGTGCCGCAGAAGCGGCTGCATCTGCCCCGGAAGAAGCAGAAGAAGAACCGGTAGTCGATATCGAAGCAAAACCGGAAGTTACCTTTGATGATTTTATGAAAATGCAGTTCCAGGTAGGAGAGATCATTGCCTGTGAAGAAGTGAAAAAATCAAAAAAACTGCTCTGCTCTCAGGTTAAAGTGGGAAGCCAGGTAAAACAAATCGTTTCCGGAATCAAATCAAACTATAAACCAGAAGATATGGTAGGAAAGAAAGTTATGGTGCTTGTAAACCTGAAACCTGCAAAACTGGCAGGTATCCTGTCAGAAGGAATGCTGCTTTGTGCAGAAGGGCTGGATGGAGAACTGGCACTTATGACACCGGATAAAGAGATGCCGGCAGGTGCAGAAATTTGTTAAAAAATATTGACAACCGGTAAAGCATCCGTTATATTATTTTTTAATAAAAGGGAGTAGCTGGCACCATTGGTGTTTGCGATGTCGTCAATCTCGGTGGACAGATCCGCCCGTATCGTAACGAAACAGCGAGACTTTTATTGTATAATTTTTTATACAATAAAAGTCTCTTTTTGTTTTACAGAAAATGAGTAGCAGAATTCCCTGAAAAATTAGAAATGGAGGACAGCTAATGAAACAGTATTATCAGATGTCAAGAACTGAGGCGCAGAAGGCAGTCAATGGCAGTACACAGCCTCTTACAAATGAACAGGTAAAGAAAAATCAGGAAACGTATGGGCCGAATGCACTTACAGAGGAAAAGAAAAAATCAATTCTTCAGATTTTTCTTGAACAATACAAAGATTTTCTGGTCATGATTCTGATAGTGGCAGCTGTGGTTTCCGGAATTCTGGGTGAAATGGAAAGTGCCATTGTTATTCTTGTAGTGATCACCATGAACGCAATTCTTGGAACTGTACAGACTGTAAAAGCAGAGCAGTCTCTGGACAGTCTGAAAGCGATGGCAGGGCCGGAAGCAAAAGTACTGCGAAATGGGGATATTATCAAAGTCCCTTCTTCTGAAATAACGGTTGGTGATATTGTCAGTCTGGAGGCAGGAGATTATGTCCCTGCAGATGGAAGAATTCTTGAAAATGCCAGTCTGAAGGTAGATGAAAGTGCACTTACAGGAGAAAGTCTTGGGGTGGATAAGACAGAAGATGCCATTGAAGGAGAGGTACCGCTTGGAGACAGAACCAATATGGTATATTCCGGAAGTTTTGTTTCCTATGGAAGGGGATCGTTTCTTGTAACCGATATTGGTATGAAAACAGAAGTTGGGAAGATTGCTTCTATGCTGAAATCTGCATCGGATAAAAAAACACCTCTGCAGGTAAATCTGGATCAGTTTGGCCAGAAGCTTTCGGTGGTCATTCTGGTTTTCTGCGGGATTTTGTTTGGGGTCAGTGTATTCCGGGGAAAATCTATGGGAGAAGCATTCCTTTTCGCTGTAGCACTGGCTGTTGCAGCTATTCCGGAAGCCCTTAGCTCGATCGTTACCATTGTGCTTTCCTTTGGAACACAGAAAATGGCCAGAGAACATGCCATTGTCCGTAAACTGCAGGCTGTGGAAGGACTTGGAAGTGTATCTGTCATCTGTTCTGATAAGACAGGGACTTTGACACAAAACAAAATGACTGTGGAGTATTATTATGTAGATGGAAAAGAAATTCCGTCACAGATGATTGATCTGGATGTGCCGTCACAGAAACAACTGCTCCGTCACAGCATTCTTTGCAATGACTCTACCAATAAAAATGGAGAGGAAATTGGAGATCCTACTGAGACAGCTCTCATTAACCAGGGAGATAAACTGGGCAGACCGGCTGAAGTAGTAAGAGAAAAATACCCAAGATGTGGTGAGATTCCTTTTGACAGCGATCGAAAGATGATGTCTACGCTTCATAATTTGAAGGAAGGTCCGACCATGATTACAAAAGGTGCAGTGGATGTGCTTCTTCAGAGAATCAGCAGTATACAGAAGCATGGGAAAATTGTTCCTGTAACGGAAGAAGACAGAAAAGAAATTGAACTGCAGAATCAAAAATTCTCGGAAAATGGTCTTCGTGTTCTGGCATTTGCATATAAACCAATGAATACAACAGAGCAGATACTGACTCTTGCGGACGAAGAGGCGCTGACATTTCTTGGACTGATTGCCATGATGGATCCTCCGAGAGAGGAATCCAGGGCAGCAGTGGAAGAATGTATCCGGGCAGGAATCCGACCAATCATGATTACAGGTGATCATAAAGTGACAGCAGCGGCGATTGCAAAAAGAATCGGCATCTTAAAAGAAGAATCAGAGGCTTGTGAAGGGGCAGTGATCGACAAGATGTCGGATGAGGAACTGAAAGATTTTGTAGAAGGAATCTCTGTGTATGCCAGAGTGTCACCGGAACATAAGATACGGATTGTTCGGGCATGGCAGGAGAAAGGAAACATTGTTTCTATGACGGGAGATGGTGTCAATGATGCACCGGCTTTGAAACAGGCGGATATTGGTGTAGCTATGGGAATCACTGGTACAGAGGTGTCAAAAGATGCAGCGTCTATGGTTCTGGCTGATGATAATTTTGCTACGATTGTAAAGGCTGTGGAAAATGGGCGTAATGTATATAAAAATATCAAGAGTGCCATTCAATTCCTCCTTTCCGGAAATTTTGCAGGTATTCTGGCAGTACTGTATGCATCGCTGGCAAATCTTCCGGTGCCTTTTGCACCAGTTCACCTGTTGTTTATTAACCTGCTTACAGATAGTCTTCCGGCGATTGCCCTTGGGCTTGAACCGCATACAAAAGATGTGATGGACGAAAAGCCTCGTTCCATGAATGAATCCATTCTTACAGCTAAATTTCTTTCTTATATTGGTACGGAAGGTCTCTGCATAGGAATTATGACGATGATTGGATTTTACATTGGTTATCAGGAAAGTACACTTCTTGCTATGACTATGGCATTTGGTACTTTGTGTACATCCAGACTGGTTCATGGATTTAACTGTAAATCAGCAAAACCGGTATTGTTTACAAAAAAATTTTTTAATAATGTTTACCTGATCGGTGCATTTGTGTTAGGATTAGTATTGATTACAGCAGTGCTGGTAATTCCGGGACTGCACAGTATATTCAGTGTACAGACATTGAATCTGACACAGCTTCTGGTTGTATATGGTTTGTCTCTGGCAAATCTGCCGGTAATCCAGATTTTAAAATTGATCCGTGGAAAAATATCCTGAGGTGATTTGGATGGATTTAAATAAAAAAGATATGAAAAATATAATGCTGCTGATTCTTTTCGGTGTACTGGTTTACGTGGGAATACAGAGAATCGATATGATCTGGTTCTTTTTGTCCGCTTTCCTGAACGTTGTATATCCCTTTCTGCTAGGTGCAGCCATGGCATTTGTCCTGAATGTGCCTATGAGTTTTCTTGAAAGGAAATTATTCGGCAGTCTGAAAGAAAACAGCAGAGGAAAAAAAGCAGCAAGACCGGTCAGCCTGCTTCTTTCTATCCTGCTTGTAGCAGGCGTAATGCTTCTTGTGATTCTGGTGGTAGTACCGCAGCTTGGACAGACAATACTGATTATCAGTGACAGTGTGGAAGCGGCATTGCCAAAAGTTCAGGCATGGGCGATGGACACGTTCCGTAACAATACCCAGATTGTTCAATGGATACAGAGTCTGGAGTTTGACTGGAACAACATCATCAATACAGCAGTGAATTTTCTGAAAAACGGAGCGGGGAATGTACTGAGCTCTACAATGGCAGTTGCCCGTACACTGGTGAATGTTCTCGTGAACTTTTTTGTCGGATTTGTTTTTGCTGTTTATATACTGCTTCAGAAAGAAAAATTGTCTGTGCAGGTCAGAAAAATCTGTTATGCGTTGTTTCCGCAAAAAGCAGTGAAAAAGATTCTGGAAGTCTGTTCTTTAAGTTATCGGACATTTGCCAGTTTTGTATCTGGTCAGTGTGTGGAAGCAGTGATTCTGGGATCTATGTTTTTTGTGACAATGACACTGTTCCGATTCCCTTATGCGCTGCTGATCGGCGTATTGATCGCTTTTACTGCGCTGATTCCTGTGTTTGGTGCTTTTATCGGCTGCGTAGTAGGCGCTTTCCTGATATTGGTGGCAGACCCCATGAAAGGCGTTGCATTTGTTATTCTGTTTTTGATTCTTCAGCAAATCGAAGGAAATCTGATTTATCCGCATGTGGTAGGAAATTCTGTTGGATTGCCTTCGATATGGGTACTGGTGGCAGTTACAATTGGCGGAAGTCTTATGGGTGTGGTGGGAATGCTTGTGTTTATTCCGCTGGCATCTATCATTTATACGTTGTTCCGGCAGTTTATATACAAACGATTGAAGGAGAAAAAAATTCATGATATTTGAAACTCATGCACATTATGATGATGATGCTTTTGATGAAGACAGAGATCAGCTGTTGCGTTCTATGTATGAACACGGAATCCATCGGATCATTAATGTAGGAGCAAGTCTCAGAGGTGTGGCAGATACGGTAAAGCTTATGGAAATCTATCCTTTTGTGTATGGAGCCATAGGTGTGCATCCGGATGAAGTGGGAGATCTGACCGAAGAGAAAATGAAATGGCTGAGAGATTTGTGTGACAAAGAGAAGACCGTTGCAGTAGGGGAAATTGGTCTGGATTATTATTGGAATAAAGAAAACCATGAAGTACAGAAGAAATGGTTCGTGCGGCAGATGGATCTGGCAAAGGAAACCGATCTCCCAATCATTGTACACAGCCGTGATGCCGCAAAAGATACTCTGGATATCATGAAGGGGGAACGGGCCGATCATATAAGCGGTGTAATCCATTGCTATTCCTACTCTGTGGAACATGCCAGAGAATATATGAATATGGGGTATTATCTGGGAATCGGTGGTGTGGTTACCTTCCAGAATGCAAAACGGCTGAAGGAAGTGGTAGAATATGCGCCCCTTGATTATCTGCTTTTAGAAACGGATGCCCCTTATCTTACGCCGCAGCCCTATCGTGGAAAAAGAAACTGTTCTTTGTATCTTACTTATGTGGCAGAGGAAATTGCGAGAATTAAAAAAGTCTCTTATGAAGATGTAGTAAATATCACAAGAGAAAATGCGGAGAAATTATTTAAAATAAAGGAATGAAAACCAATAAAAAGCAGTCGCTTATCTGGTGGGATAAGCGGCTGTTTTTTATTATAATAGATATTGCATTTTTATATACCGATTGGTATAATGTTTTTAAAGAAAATGCAGACAGCCGGGAGGCAATTATGGATAACAGAGAATTAATCGTGCAGTCGGCGCTGGAATTGTTCTATGCAAGAGGATACGATGCCGTAGGTGTCCAGGAGATTGTAGATAAGGCAGGAATTTCCAAGCCCACGTTATATTATTATTTTGGAAGTAAGCTGGGTCTTTTGAAAGTTCTTCTGGAGGGCGGATATGAAAACTTGGAGTCAAGACTTCTTCCCGTGATCGACCAGGGAGGAGATATAAAGGATGTGCTCTATCGGACTGCACGGGAATTTTTTGATTACTGTGCAGGTCATCAGAAGTTTTATTTATTTATGCTTTCTCTGTTTTACCTTGGGAGAGAAAACGAAGCATATCTTACGGTGGCACCGGTGATTCAGCGATTTTACAAATTGATTGTCAGGATATTTGAGAACGCATCCAGTCAGCTTGGAAATATGCGGGGACGTCAGGATTTGTTTGCAGTTGGCTTTACGGGTATATTAAATCATCATGTAATGACGTTGAGCTATAATCTTGCGGAGGGGGAAGAATTTTACATTTCCAATGAAACTACGTATGAGATTGTACATCAGTTTATGTATGGAATTTATACCTGACAAATTGAAATGCAGGAGGAACTAGAAAATGGCAAAATGGTATGAAGAGGCAGTATTTTACCATATGTACCCGATTGGGATGACGGGCGCCCCAAGGGTAAACACAAAGGAAGGTGTTGTTCACAGATTTCAGGAACTGGAAAAATGGATTCCTCATCTGAAAGATATAGGAGTTACAGCAATCTACATCGGACCTTTATTTGAATCTACCACTCACGGATATGATACAAAGGATTATAAAAAAGTAGATCAGAGACTGGGGGACAATGAGGATTTTGTACAGTTTGTGAAACTGGCTCATGAAAATGATATAAAAATAGTAGTAGATGGTGTGTTTAATCATACGGGAAGAGAATTTTTTGCATTTGAAGACATTCAGCAGAACCGGGAGGGTTCCCAATATTGCAGCTGGTATAAGGGAATCAATTTCGGATGGAATACGCCTTATAATGATGGATTTGGATATGAGGCATGGAGAAACTGCTTTGAACTGGTAAATCTGAATCTGCAGAATCCGGAGGTGAAAAATTACCTCTATGAAGTAATTGATTTCTGGATCGATGTTTTTGATATTGACGGAATCCGTCTGGACTGTGCAGACTGCCTTGATTTTGGATTTATGGAAGAAATGCGCAGACGTACACAAGCAAAGAAAGAAGATTTCTGGCTTATGGGTGAAGTGATTCACGGAGACTACAGCCGTTATATTCAGGATGGTCACCGCATGCTTCATAGCGTTACAAACTATGAACTTCACAAAGGTCTGTATTCCGGACACAATGATCATAATTATTTTGAAATCGCACATACCATTCGCAGAGAATTTGATGAGAATGGTGGTATTTACAGAGGAATGAAGTTGTATTCTTTTGTAGATAACCATGATGTAGACCGGATCATGAGCAAGCTGAATACAAAAGAACATATTTTTCCTGTGTATACACTGCTGTTTACACTTCCGGGGATTCCGTCCATTTATTATGGATCTGAATGGGGAATTGAGGGAAGCAAGAACAATGGAGGAGATGATGCTCTTCGGCCAGCCGTTGAGATTGAAAAGGCACTTAAGGAGAAGCAGGATTCGGAAATCCTTTCGTGGGTAAAACAGCTGGGAGAATTTCATGGGAAATATAAAACCTGTCTGGCAGAGGGGAGATACAGAGAACTTCTTCTGACAAACAGACAATATGCATTTGCAAGAATGACGGAACAGGAAGGCATAATTGCAGTTGTGAATAACGATGAAAATCCGGCAGAGGTAAGTATACCGGCACCGGTAAGTGATGCATCTTATGTGGACTATATTACAGGCAGGAAAACAGAGGCAGAAAACGGAAGGTTGAATTTGACCATAGAAGCAGCAGGAAGTATTCTGTTGGAGATTGTGCGATAGTGAGATGCTGTCGTAATAGAATGGAAAAGGGGAAGTGTTATGGCAAAGAGTAAAACTTTAAAAGTTACAGAAATTGACCGTTACCTGTTTGGACAGGGAACAAATTATGAAATCTACAAATTGATGGGTGCACATCCGACAAAACAGAGAGGAAAAGACGGGGTTTATTTTGCTGTGTGGGCACCTCATGCAAAAGGTGTTTCTGTAGTAGGGGATTTTAATGGATGGGATCCGGAAAAGAATGTTATGAAATGCGATAATGATATGGGCATTTATCAGCTTTTTATTCCAAAAGTGAAAGTTGGTGATCTGTATAAGTTCTGCATTACTGCGCCAAACGGAGATCTTCTGTACAAGGCAGATCCCTATGCCAATTATTCAGAAATACGTCCGGGAAATGCTTCCCGTGTCTACGATATCACAGGATTTAAATGGAGTGATGCAGCATGGATGAAGAAGCGTACAGAATACGATGTAAATAAAGAGGCCATGTCTGTTTATGAAGTACATCCCGGTTCCTGGAAAAAACATCCTGCAGAGGAAGGGGATCCGGATGGATTCTATAATTACAGAGAACTGGCTCATGAGCTGGCTGATTATGTACGTGATATGGGCTATACCCATGTAGAATTGATGGGGATTGCAGAGCATCCATTTGATGGTTCCTGGGGATATCAGGTAACTGGTTATTATGCACCGACTTCCCGTTACGGAACACCGGATGATTTCCAGTATTTTATCAACTATATGCATAAGAAAAAAATCGGTGTCATTCTCGACTGGGTACCGGCACATTTCCCAAGAGACGGTCATGGGCTTGCCAATTTTGACGGAACACCGACTTACGAATATGCAGATCCGAGAAAGGGAGAACATCCGGACTGGGGAACAAAAGTTTTTGACTATGGAAAAAATGAAGTTAAGAATTTCCTGATTGCCAATGCACTGTTCTGGACAGAGCATTATCACATTGACGGACTTCGTGTAGATGCTGTGGCTTCTATGCTGTATCTGGATTATGGAAGACAGAATGGTCAGTGGGTTGCCAATCAGTATGGCGAAAATAAGAATCTGGAAGCCATTGAATTTTTCCGCCATCTGAATTCAATTGTGACAACAAGAAATAAAGGTGTAGTTATGATTGCAGAAGAATCGACTGCGTGGCCTATGGTTACAGGAGATCCAAAAGACGGTGGTCTTGGTTTCAGCCTGAAGTGGAATATGGGCTGGATGCATGATTTCCTGGAATATATGAAGCTGGATCCTTATTTTCGTCAGTATAATCACAATAAGATGACATTCTCCATGACTTATGCCTACAGTGAAAAATATGTGCTTGTATTGTCTCATGACGAAGTGGTACATCTGAAATGTTCTATGATCAACAAGATGCCTGGACTTGGTCAGGATAAATTCGAGAATCTGAAAGCAGGATACAGTTTTATGTTTGGTCATCCGGGCAAGAAACTTCTGTTTATGGGACAGGAATTTGGCCAGTATCAGGAGTGGAGTGAAGCCAGAGAACTGGATTGGTATCTTCTGTCAGAGCCTGCACATCAGCAGCTTCAGGCTTATGTAAAAGAATTGCTGGCTTTGTATAAAAAATATCCGGCTCTTTATGCAAATGACTGCAATACAGACGGATTTGAATGGATGAATGCAGACGATTGTTCCAGAAGTATCTACAGTTTTGTGCGGAAATCTCCTACAGGAAGAAATAATCTTCTGTTTGTGATTAATTATACACCGGTTGCAAGAGAGGATTACCGGGTAGGTGTACCGAAGAAGAAACAATATCGTCTGATCCTGAACAGTAAAGATCCGAAGTTTGGAGGAGATGTACCGGTGGAACAGACCGTGTATAAAGCGGAAAAACAGGAATGTGACGGAAAAGAATTTTCCTTTGCTTATCCGCTTCCTGCATATGGAGTAGCTGTTTTTGTATATTAATTGTTAAGAGCCAGCCAACGAAATGTTTTGCACTTCGTTGGCTGGCTCTTAATTTTCACAAATCATCATTCATCATAAATATTTACGATTTCACCGTCCAGAATACGGTTCATATTCTTAACAGCACAGAAGTTTCCGCACATACTGCAGGTATCTTCTTTTTCCGGTTTTGCTTCTGCACGGTAGCGTCTTGCTTTCTCCGGATCCAGACAAAGATTGAACATTTCTTCCCAGTCCAGTTTCTTACGGGCAGTACTCATGGCATTATCCCAGTCTGTAGCACCTTTTACACCTTTTGCGATATCGGCTGCATGAGCTGCGATTCTGGAGGCAATGATACCTTCTTTTACATCATCCAGATTCGGCAGACGCAGATGTTCTGCCGGTGTTACATAACACAGGAAGGAAGCTCCGCTTGCAGCAGCGACAGCACCACCGATGGCTGCTGTAATGTGGTCATATCCGGGAGCAATGTCAGTAACCAGAGGACCGAGAACATAGAAAGGAGCACCCTGACAGATAGTTTTCTGGATTTCCATATTGGCTGCAATCTGATTCAGAGGCATATGTCCCGGACCTTCCACCATAACCTGAACATCTTTTTCCCAGGCGCGTTTTGTCAGTTCACCCAGTGTTACCAGCTCTTCAATCTGAGAAATGTCAGATGCATCTTTGATACATCCAGGACGGCAGGCATCACCGAGGCTCATAGTAATATCATATTCACGGCAGATATCCAGAATTTCATCGTAATGTTCGTAGAAAGGATTTTCTTCTCCTGTCATTTCCATCCATGCGAAGATAATAGAACCACCTCTGGAAACGATATTCGTCAGACGGCGGTTTGCTTTGAATCTTCCGGCAGTTGCTTTGTTAATGCCGCAGTGAATAGTCATAAAATCCACACCGTCTTCTGCATGCATGCGGACGATATCCAGCCATTCTTGTGAAGTGATTTCTTTCAGCGGTTTATGGTAATAAACGACAGCATCGTAAATGGGAACGGTACCGATGATTGCAGGGCATTCTTTTGTAAGACGTTTACGGAATGTACGGGTATCCCCATAAGAACTTAAGTCCATAATGGACTCTGCTCCCATTTTGACTGCATTGTTTACTTTTTCGATTTCCATATCCATATCTTTGCAGTCTCTGGAAATTCCAAGATTGACATTGATTTTTGTTTTCAGCATGGAACCAATCGCATTTGGATCCAGGGAAGTGTGCAGTTTATTACAGGGAATGATTACCTGACCTTTTGCAACCAGTTCACGCATCTCGTTGACATCCATCTGCTCTTTTTTTGCAGCGATTTCCATTTCTTTGGTAATGATGCCTTTTCTTGCGGCATCCATCTGTGTTGTGTATTCCATTTACAGGACTCCTTTTCTTTAAATTCGGATAATGACAAAAGAGGTACGCCCTCCCCGGACGTACCTCTGATTCTGCATCATATGATTCCTACGCCGGCATTATCCGTATCAGGTTCACAGGGTCGAAATCCGTTCGTATTCCTTCTCAGCCGACGCGTCAGCTCCCCTTTTTATTACATTTATCATATAATCAGACTGAAAATTTGTCAAGTATTTATGAGACAGATAAGGTCCAGTTTTCCAGATCTCTTGCAAAATCCTCTACTGCCTGTTCGTTTGTTGCCCAGGAGGTACAGAAGCGAAGACAGGTATGCTCTTCGTCAGGCTTACATTGGAACGTTGTCAGATATTTTGCGTTGATTTTTTCGGCCAGTTCGTCAGGCAGGATTGGAAAAATCTGATTGGTAGGTGCTTCCGCAAGAAGTGGAATGTTGCATTTTGCAAAAGCATCTTTTAAGGTTTTAGCCAGTGCAACACTGCGTTTTCCAAGTTCCAGATAAAGGTTGTCACGGAAGAGTTCTTCAAACTGAACACCGATCATCCAGCCCTTTGCAAGAATGGCTCCATGCTGCTTCATATTAAAGCGGAAATGGTCTTTGAATTCATCTCTGACAAGTACCAGTGCTTCACCGAACATGGCACCGTTTTTGGTTCCGCCGATATAAAATGCATCACACAAATCCGGAATATCCTTCAATGTAAGATAGGATTCTTTTACTGCCAGTGCCATGGCAAGACGGGCTCCGTCAAGGTACAGATACAGGTTATGACGTTTGCAGTAGGCATAAAGCTCTGCCAGTTCCTGTTTGGTATATACGGTTCCAAGTTCGGTAGGGTTTGATATATAGACAAGGCGGGGCTCCACCCAATGTTCATTTTCATGGAGTTTCAGAACAGGACGAAGCAGATCAGGACTGAGCTTCCCGTCGGACGAAGCAACTGAAAAAACTTTATGACCGGTAGCTTCAATGGCGCCTGTTTCATGTGTGTTGATATGACCAGTCTCTGCACTGATTACAGCTTCATAAGGACGAAGTACGTGGGAGAGAAATGTAAGATTGGTCAGGGTGCCTCCAGCAATAAAGTGAATGTCCACACCGTAATTTTCCAGAGCTTCCTGAATCATATCCCTGGCATTGTCGCAATGCTCGTCCAGACCGTAGGAATTGTTCTGGTGGTAGTTGATGGTTTCGAGGGCACGGAGAATACTTGGATGTGCACCTTCGCTGTAGTCATTTTGAAAACTATACATGTAAAAATCCCCTTTTCTTTTGAAAAACTGTATTATCATTCTAACATATTTTGATAAAAAAACAATGTTTGCAAGTGGTTTTTTCGCGAATAAGGTGTAAAATGTAGGTAAAAGAAATACATAGAGAACAGGAGAAAAAACATATATGAATGAGACGGGGAAAAGAAATAAAATCATGATTATCGGTGCTGCCATACTGGACGTGTTGGTATCTCCTGCTGAAAAAGAGGTGTTTGAGACCGGTTCCAGTCCTGCAGAGGATATCCGGATTTCTTTTGGAGGAGATGCCATGAACGAGGCCTCTGTGCTGGCAGCTCTTGGGAAAAAGGTCTATCTGGAAACAGTTATAGGAAATGATGCAGAAGGAAGAATGATTCAGAACCGTTGTGAAGAACTTGGCATTGAACTTTGTGATAAGGTTTCGCGGGAAGAAATGCGAACAGGTGTCAATGTAGTTCTGGTACAAAAGAACGGAGAACGAAATTTTCTTACAAACAGGAACGGAAGTCTCAGGAAACTGAAACTGGAAGATATAAGGCGTCCTTATCCGGAAGATATAGGAATTCTTTGTTTTGCCAGTATTTTTGTGTTTCCGGAAATCGGAAAGAAAGAATTGGTAAAAATTTTTCAACAGGCGAAGGAACAGGAGATAATTATATGTGCAGATATGACCAAGCGGAAAAAAGGTGAGACTGTAGAAGATCTTGCAGAAGCTCTTTCGTATGTGGACTATCTGATTCCGAATGAAGAAGAAGTGTTTCTGCTTACAGGGGAGAAAAATGTAGAAGAAGCAGCTAATGTACTTCATCAGGTAGGGATAAAGCATGTGATTATTAAATGTGGTTCCAGAGGCTGTTATGTGTCTTCAAAAGATAAGAAGATGCAGATTCCCGCAGTGGAAGGAATCCGGCCGGTTGATACGACAGGAGCTGGAGATAGTTTTGCAGCAGGATTTATCTATGGACTTTCACAAGGCTGGAGTCTGGAGGAGAGTGCACGATTTGGAAATGAATGTGGTGCACGGGCAGTGCAGCAGATTGGGGCCACTACATGGATTACAATGTAGACAAAGTCCATCGCAAATGCGATGGGCTTTTCTTTATGCTTCCAATTATATAATTTGTGTTCAAGGTCTGATGAATTTCTGCTTTACCGGGTGAAAAGCATCGACGTTAAAGAAACCTGGTGCTGGGCATAAAACCCAACACCAGGTTGTGTTTTTATTACTTCTTGAAGGAAGAAGAAATATCCAGTGTTTTTTCTTCTGATACAGAGCCGTCTTTCAAAGTAACTTTATAGACGAGACCTGTATAAGTAAGATCAGCAGCTTTTTCTGTTTTTTCTTTGTTCAAAGTCAGAATGCCCTTTTCAAGAGAAGCACCGAGATCGGTAGATGTACCAGGTGCTTTTGCACCGGTCAGGATTTTTACTAATGTCACTTTGGTACCTTTTTCCAGTTTATCGTATCCGATCAGCTGGAAGGTCAAAGTCTCTTTATTAGTTGACTCCTGTTTCTGGATGCCAGTAATTTTTAAAGCCTCTGTCTCTTCGTTTGAAAGTTTCGGATCCTGTTTGGCAGGTGTTTTTTCTTTGGAAGGAGTCTCTTCTTGTTTAGCAGGACCATAGTTTGCAGTGATTTCTACGTTTGTTTTTGGCATTGTGAAGCTGGTATCAGAAGCGGCAGGATCAGCAAGGGTAACTGCATTGTCTTTTACTGTCCATCCTGTAAAAATTTTATCCTTTTCCGGTTCATCAGCTTTTAAAGAGACTGTTTCTCCCCAGGCTGCAGAAGCAGGAGCTGTACCATTTATCACGGTAATTGTATACACATCTTTTTCAAAAGAAGCATATATGGTGTGTGATTCTTTTACTTCGTTAAATACATATTTGCCGTCAGTAAGAGAAACCACTGCATCATCCGCGAGGACTTCTTTTACATGGTAACCATCATCCGGAGTTACAGTAAATTCTACGGAAGAACCGATCTCAGCCGTAACTTCACCGGAAGGAGAAATGGTGCCGCCTTCACCGGCAGAAGCAGAGATGGTGATAGTAGTAATATCCTTCTCAAAAGAAGCAGAAATTGTGTGTGGTTCTTTTACATCTGTAAAGGTGTATTGATTGTCTGTAAGGGTAACGGCTTTGTTGTCAGCCAGAACCTCTTTTACATGGTAGCCTTTTTCCGGAGTGATTGTAAATATAGCGGAGTTGCCGTGTGCTACAAGAACATCACCGGATGGGGTAATGGTACCGCCTTCACCGGCAGAAGCCTTGACTGTGTAGGAAGTGATTTCATATACGGCTTCCAGTTCCACATCTTCTTTGGGCATGGCAAAAGTGGTGGTTTCTTTTGTATTGTCTTCTAGTGTAATACTGCCTTTGATTACGTTCCATTTTCTGAAATATCTGCCTTCTTCCGGAGCGTCTGCTTTTATTGTTACGGTTTTACCTGCTTCGTATGTTCCGTCTCCGGTTCCTTTTAATACATTTACATTATATTTCTTTACGGTTACAGTTTCTGTCTCTTTATAAGTGTAGGTGACCTTTGCCTGTAGTTTTACTTTTGTACCGCCTACCGTTATCGCTTTAGATGCAGAATTGCTTTTGATGTTAGAGGCTGCTTTTACAGAAACGGGTGTCAGGAGTGTACCGGCCAACAGGAGGCAGAGCAGTCCGAGAAATGTGTTTCTGTTGATTTTTTTCTTTTTCACAAGAACAATTGTCAGAACAACTGAGAACAGAAGCAGAGTGCTCCAGAGAAAAATCGGAGTTTCATCTCCTGTTTTGGCTGCAGTTTTTGTGTTTGTTTTTTTGGTTGTATTTGTTTTTGCAGCAGCGGTTTTTACTACTTTTTTTGCAGTCAGAGTTACAGTCTGGCTCTTTCCGGCTTCCAGAGTAATGGCAGCAGGTTTTATTTTACCTTTTACTACGGAAAGTCCGGAAGGAAGAAGGAACTCCGGCTGAATGTCTGAAATAGTCTTGTCAGTACTGTTTTTAATGGTAAGTGTAATTGGAATGTCTTCGTTGTTTTTGTAACTGTCTTTTGTTGTGCTGAGAGTTACTTCCAGTTCGTCCGTCTTTGCAGTATCGGCTGCCAGGACTACACTGGAGAACTGTACCAGTGCCAGGCAAAGAACAGCAAGCAACGCAAACAGTTTCCTGCCTTTGCTTTTCTTCTTCATAAAATAAATCAGCTCCTTTCTGTTAAGCAGGCGGAATCATTGATCGGCACGATTTTCAGGTATACTTTGGCAGAGTATTACAAGACAACCTTTCTATATTTAAATTATAGCATGGAAGGGCAGATTTGACATCTGTATTTACCTTAAGGTTTGTTTATAAATTCGCTGGACAATTTCTGAGCAATTGTGATAAAATAAGAAACCAGAACGCAAAGCGTTAAAAAATTCATGCATAAACAGGGGCGGAAGTTCTACTTTCGTCCCCTTTTCCAGTGTTATCATGCAATGAAATGGAAACAATGGAGTTATAGAAAGAAAGGAAGTAAGAAAAAATGACAAAAATTGATATTTTCTCAGGATTTCTTGGAGCAGGAAAAACCACATTGATCAAAAAATTGTTGCAGGAAGCCTACAAAGGAGAACAGGTTGTTCTGATCGAAAACGAATTTGGTGAAATCGGAATTGACGGTGGATTTTTAAAAGAAGCAGGAATTGAAATCCGTGAAATGAACTCAGGTTGTATCTGCTGTTCTCTGGTAGGAGATTTTGGCGAGGCATTGCAGGAAGTAATCAATCAGTATCATCCGGATCGTATTGTAATTGAGCCTTCAGGAGTAGGAAAACTGTCGGATGTAATCAAAGCAGTACAGAAAATAGAGGGTGCAGTTGATATAAAACTCAACAGCTTTACAACTGTAGTGGATGCAATGAAATGTAAAATGTATATGAAAAACTTTGGTGAGTTTTTCAGTAATCAGATTGAATACGCAGGAACAATTATTCTTAGCAGAACGGATAAAGCTTCTGAAGAAAAAGTAATGACAGCACTTGAGATTATTCGAAGTCTGAACAAAACAGCTGCTGTGATTACTACACCGATTGAAAAACTCTCCGGTGCAAAGATTCTTGACACAATGGAAAATAATCGTTCCCTTGAAAAAGAACTGATGGAAGAGGAAGTGTGTCCGGTATGTGGTGGCCATCACGACCATGATCACGACCATGAGCACGAGCATCATCACCACCATCATGACCATGATCATGAAGAATGCGGATGCGGACATGATCACGACCATGAGCATGAACATCACCACCACCATCATGACCATGGTCATGAAGAATGCGGATGCGGACATGATCACGACCACGACCATGAGCATGAACACCATCATCACCATCATGCAGATGAAGTGTTTACAAGCTGGGGAAAAGAAACTGCAAGAAAATATACAAAAGAAGAAATACATTCCATTCTGGATGCTCTTTCTGATCAGGAAGCGTATGGCATGATTCTTCGCGCAAAAGGAATGGTAGAAGGAAAAGACGGACAGTGGATTTATTTTGATATGGTTCCAGGTGAGGCAGATGTTCGTGAAGGTGCACCGGAATATACAGGAAGACTTTGTGTGATTGGATCTGGAATGAAGGAAGAGAAACTCTCTGTTTTGTTTGGTCTGGAATAAGAGAAGTGAAGAAAGGATAAGAATTATGGATGAAATAGCAATACCGATTTATCTGATGGCTGGTTTTCTGGAAAGCGGCAAAACATCATTTTTGAATTTTACGCTGGATCAGGATTATTTTCAGATTGATGAGCCGACTCTTCTGATTCTTTGTGAAGAAGGGGAAGTAGAATTGGACAAAAAGGCTCTGAAAAAAAGCAATACTTCTGTAGAGATTCTGGACAGTCCGGAAGAACTGACTCTGGAGCGTCTTGTAGCTTATGATGCGTTCTATCATCCGGGTCGTGTGATTATGGAATACAATGGCATGTGGCAGGTGAGCAAACTGGAAGAAATGCAGCTGCCGAAGGGCTGGGGTGTTGTGCAGCAGATCGTGACTGTGGATGCAAGTACATTCCAGGTTTATATGAATAATATGAAATCTCTTTTTGTGGAGATGGTGAGAAATGCCGATCTGGTATTGTTTAACCGTTGTGATATGGATATGCCGCTGGCATCTTTCCGCAGAAGTGTAAAAGTTGTAAATCAGGCGGTAGAGATTATCTTTGAAGATGAAGAAGGAGAAATTGAAGATATTTTTGCAGATGAAATGCCTTTTGATGTAAATGCTGATGTCATTGAGATCATGGATGAAGATTATGGCATCTGGTTTATTGATGCGATGGATCATCCGGAAACTTACGAAGGAAAGAAGGTTTCTTTTACAGGAATGGTTCTGAAATCAAGAGAATTTTCAAAGAATATGTTTGTGCCTGGCCGTATGGCAATGACTTGCTGTGCAGATGATACTACATTTATCGGCTATGTATGCAAAAGTGAAAAGGCTCGTCAGCTCTCTACAGGAAAATGGGTGAAGGTCGTGGCTTCCATTGATTATGAATATATGGACTTCTATCATAAAGAAGGTCCGGTACTGACTGCCATATCCGTAGAGGAAACAGAACCTTTAAAAGAAGAACTGGTATATTTTAACTGAGGTGAACCATATGTATTTGATAGCAGGATTGGGAAATCCGGGAAAACAATATGAGCATACCCGACACAATATGGGATTTGATACCATTGATGAACTGGCAGATCGATATCGTGTTCCGAGCTGCGGTGTGGCACATAAAGCCATGTATGGAAAAGGTATGATTGCCGGAGAAAAGGTGATTCTGGCAAAACCACTGACTTATATGAATCTCAGCGGAGATTCCATCCGGGAATTTATCAGCTATTACAAGATGGATCCGGAAACAGAATTGATTGTGATTTATGATGACATTGATCTGGAACCGGGACAGATCCGGATTCGTAAAAAAGGAAGTGCCGGTGGACATAATGGAATAAAAAGCATTATCAATCAGATCGGAACCCAGAACTTTTACAGAATAAAAGTAGGAGTGGGGGCAAAACCAAAGGGATGGGATCTGGCAGATTATGTTCTGGGAAGATTTCCTTCAGAGGAGAGGAATCTTGTTGATGAAGCGATTAGAGAAGCTGCAAAGGCAGTGGAAGTGATATTAGATGAGGGGATTGAGGCGGCGATGAACCGTTACAATGCCAAAAAGAAAGAAACTGGTAATCCTTGATAAGAGGGAAGAAAATGCAGGCACTGATACAACCACTTTTGAAATTAAATGAATATGGAGAAATTCAAAGCAGACTGAAATCCAATCGGGGAGTTCTTCAGCTTTCAGGATGTATTGAATCGCAAAAAGCCCATGTGATATATGGGCTTGGACAGGAAAAAAAGAACCGGCTGATTGTTACGGAAAATGAGCTGAAGGCAAAAGAACTGTATGAAGATATGCGTTTTTATGATCCGGATGTGATGTTATATCCGGCAAGGGATCTGATTTTCTTTCAGGCGGATATTCACGGAAATCTTCTGACAAAACAAAGGATGCGGGTAATTGCTGCACTTTTAGAGAAAAAAAATGTAACGGTTGTTACCAGTATGAGTGGCTGTATGGAATATCTTATGCCTTTGTCAGTGATAAAAGATCATGTTCTTCATTTCAGGAACGACAGTGTGATCGATGTGGAGAAACTGAAAAAAGATCTGATTAATATGGGATTTGAATACAATGTCCAGGCAGAAGCACCGGGACAGTTTGCTGTCCGGGGAGGAATTATAGACATTTTTCTTCTGACAGAGGAAAATCCGGTCCGTATTGAACTATGGGATGACGAAATTGATTCGATCCGAAGTTTTGATGCAGAGAGCCAGAGATCGATTGAAAATCTGGAAGAAATCCGGATTTATCCTGCGTCGGAAATGGTGTGGGATAATGAAGTTCTGGAAAAAGGTCTGAAAGCCATTGAGAAAGAAAAAGATACATCTGTTAAACGGTTAAGGGATGCCTTTTTGACAGAAGAGGCGGCACGGTTGAAAAATACAGTGAATGAGGCAGTGAATGCCATGAAGGAATATCACGATTTTTCTTCAGCAGAGCACTTTATACGATATTTCTATAAAGAACCGGTCATATTTCCTGATTATTTTTCTGTGGAGGATAGTGTATTTTTCCTGGATGAGACCAATCGTCTTCTGGAAACAGGGGAAGCGGTCGAGCATGAATTTCGTGAGAGTATGAAAAATCGTCTGGAAAAGGGATATCTTCTGGCCGGACAGACAGATTTGCTGTGCAGCTGCAGACAGACTGTTCAAAAACTTAATCAGAAGAACTGTGTATCTGTATGCACCATAGAGCAGCAGAAGGCAGACTGGGATATAAAAGCCAGTTTCCATATGACGGCAAAATCGGTAAATCCTTATAATAACAGTTTTGAACTTCTTGTAAAAGATCTGCAGCAGTGGAAAAAAAGAGGATATCAGATGATTCTTTTATCCAGTTCCAGAACCAGAGCAAGAAGACTGGCACAGGATTTGCAGGAAGAGGGACTTTCGGCTTTCTATTCGGAAGATATGGATCGTCAGATTTCTCCCGGGGAAATTGTGACTGCTCATGGATATGCCAGACGTGGTTTTGAATATCCTATGATTCAATTTGTTCTCATAACGGAGAGCGATATTTTCGGAAAGGAAAAAAAGAAAAAACGGAAAAAAACTGAGTACAGCGGAAAGAAAATACAAAGTTTTTCCGAACTTTCTGTAGGAGATTATGTCGTTCATGAAAATCATGGTCTTGGCATCTACAGGGGAATTGAAAAAGTTACTGTGGACAGAGTCGTGAAAGACTATATTAAAATTGAATATTCCGGAAAAAGTAATCTGTATATACTGGCTACCCAGCTGGATATGCTGCAGAAGTATGCAGGTGCAGATGCCAAAGTCACAAAGCTGAATCGGTTGGGAGGGCAGGAATGGAATAAAACAAAAACAAAAGTGCGCAGTTCTGTAAAGAATATTGCCAAAGAACTTGTAGCTCTTTATGCGGCCAGACAGTCAAAGAACGGATATCAGTATGAACCGGATACTGTATGGCAGAAGGAATTTGAGGAAATGTTTCCTTTTGAAGAAACAGAAGATCAGTTGGCAGCCATTGAAGCGACCAAACGGGATATGGAGAGTAAAAAAATCATGGATCGTCTGGTTTGCGGAGATGTAGGATATGGTAAGACAGAAATCGCCATACGTGCTGCGTTTAAAGCAGTACAGGAGGGAAAGCAGGTGGTCTATCTGGTTCCCACAACGATTCTTGCCCAGCAGCATTATAATACCTTTGTACAGCGGATGAAAGACTTTCCTGTTCGGGTGGATCTTCTGTGCCGGTTTAAAACAGCTGCAGAACAGAAAAAAACAATCTCTGATTTAAAAAAAGGTCTGGTGGATATTCTGATCGGAACCCACAGAGTTTTGTCTAAAGATGTGAAATTTAAGGATCTTGGAATGCTGATCATAGATGAAGAGCAAAGATTTGGTGTTACCCATAAAGAAAAAATTAAACAGATGAAAGAGAATGTAGATGTACTTACATTGACTGCTACACCGATTCCGAGAACTCTTCATATGAGTCTGATTGGAATCCGTGATATGAGTGTTCTGGAAGAAGCACCTATGGATCGTATGCCTATTCAGACTTATGTAATGGAATACAATGAAGAAATGGTGCGGGAAGCAATCAGCCGTGAACTGGCGAGAGGCGGACAGGTATATTATGTGTATAATCGTGTTAATGACATTGATGAGGTGACCAATCGGATTGCCAAACTTGTGCCGGAAGCGAACATTGCTTTTGCGCATGGACAGATGCATGAGCGTGAACTGGAAAAAATCATGTATGGATTTATTAACGGCGAGATTGATGTACTGGTTTCTACTACGATCATTGAAACAGGTCTGGATATTTCGAACGCAAACACGATGATCATCCATGATGCGGATCAGATGGGATTGTCTCAGCTTTACCAGCTGCGGGGACGTGTGGGACGTTCCAATCGGACGGCTTATGCATTTCTTATGTATAAAAAGAATAAGATGTTGAAAGAAGTTGCCGAAAAGAGGCTTCATGCTATTCGGGAATTTACAGATCTTGGAAGCGGATTTAAAATTGCCATGCGGGATCTGGAAATCCGTGGCGCAGGAAATCTTCTCGGTGCGGAACAGCATGGACATATGGAGGCAGTTGGGTATGACCTTTACTGTAAGATGCTGGACGAAGCAGTGAAGGAAGAAAAAGGAATTGTGCAGCAGGAAGATTTTGAAACAACCATTGATCTGGATGTGGATGCGTATATTCCACCTCGTTATATCCCAAATGAGTATCAGAAGCTTGATATTTATAAACGAATTGCCGGTATTGAAAATGAAGAAGAATACGAAGATATGATGGAAGAACTGTTGGATCGTTTTGGAGAACCGCCGAAATCGGTTCAGAATCTTCTGGCGATTGCAAATATGAAGGCACTGGCTCACAGAGTTTATGTAAAAGAGATCAAACAAAGTGGTACCGATGTAAAACTGTATTTATTTGAAAGGGCAAAAATCAATCCGGCAGGATTTCCTACAGTGCTGGAGAAAAACAGCAAAACCATGACGATGCGTATGGATGGACAGCCTTATTTTATGATTTCTCTGAAAGGACGCAGACCGAAAGAGGTATATTCGGTATTTGATATTGTACCCGGGATCCTTCATGATTTTGAGGAGCTTCTGGAAGAGGAACAAAAGGAAAGTTCACAAAAAATCCCTTGCCCCGGGGTAGAATAAAGTTTATACTATATCAGTAAATACGGTAGCGGAACCGTTAAGAAAGAGTGAAATACGGGAGGATATTTATGAATAAGTTGGTGAAGACCGTATCCTGTACAGGAATGGCTGTAATACTGGCTGCTGCAGGGTTGTCAGGCTGTGGAAATACATTGGACGGAACAAAAACAGCAGCAACAGTTGGAGAGGAAAAAATCACAGCCGGAACTGTGAATATGATGCTTCGTTTCACACAGGCACAGATGGATTCTTATTATGCCATGTTTGGAGGTTCTATTTCCGGACTCTGGAGTCAGGAAGGCGAAGATGGCAAGACTTATGCAGAAAGTACAAAGGATGATGTAAAGGAACAGATCCATGATATGGTGCTTCTGGAACAGCATGCACCGGATTATGATGTGTCTGTCAGTGAAGAAGAACACAAGAAAATTACAGAGACTGCAAAACAGTTTATGGAAGATAATGATCCGGAGACTATAACAAAACTGGCAGTGACACAGGCAGATATTGAGAAGATTCTGGAATTGTATACGTACCAGAGTAAAATGTTTGATCCGATGACTGCAGATGTGGATACCAATGTGGAGGATAAAGAAGCGCAACAGAGTAAAATTACTTATTGCCGGATTTCTACAGCCGCTACGACTGATGAGGATGGAAATTCCCAGGAACTGACAGAAGAGGAAAAAGCAGCAAAGAAGGAACAGGCACAGAAATTGATCGATCAGCTGAATGCACAGGAGGATCCTGCAGCAGCAGATATGGATGCACTGGCAAAGGAAATCGATGAAAATCTTGGTGCTTATACAAATACCTTTGGTGCAAATGAGGAGAATGAAGAATCTTCCCTGGATGAAAATCTGGTCGCAGCAGCAAAAGAACTGAAGGATGGTCAGGTGGCTTCTCAGGTGATCGAAGGAGAAGATGCTTACTTTGTAGTACGTATGGACAGTACTTTTGATGAAGAATCTACACAGAGCAAAAAAGATGAAATTGTCAGTGAAAGGAAACAGGAAGCTTACAATGATCTGCTTGAGCAGTGGGGCGAAGAGACAGAAATCAAAGTAGTAAACAGCGTATGGAAGAAAATGGAACTGACAGACATGGATAATTATACTTTTAAACAGTCTGAAGAACAGTAAGAAGAAAATGGCACTGGAAATATTCCGGTGCCATTTTTCCGGAGGATGAAAATGAATCAGGTCATTATGTGGATTATGGCATTTGGAGTACTCCTGGGAGGAATCGACCGGATTCTGGGAAACCCGCGTGGGTATGGAAAAAAATTTGAAGAGGGTTTTATGCTTTTGGGACCGACCGCTTTGTCAATGGCAGGTATGATCTGTCTGGCTCCTGTACTGGTTTCGGTGTTTGAGTGGGCAGTAAGTCCGTTCTTTCATCTGATAGGAGTGGATCCGGCCATGATTGGCGGTATCCTTGCGATTGATATGGGAGGATACCAGCTTGCCTGCGGGCTTGCAGATGATCCGGGCATGGGGCAGTATGCAGGGATTATAATAGCAGCGATTTTTGGCTGTACGATTGTATTTACGATTCCCGTAGGAATGGGAATCATTGAAAAAGAAGATAAGCCATTGTTTGCAAGGGGAATCCTGATCGGACTAATGACTATGCCGGTTGCATTTGTCGCAGGAGGAATGGTCTGTAAAATGACGATTCTTCATGTGCTGCATCAGACGCTTCCGATATTGTTTCTTTCTGTGCTTTTGATGGTTGGATTATGGAAAATACCGGATCAAATGGTACGGGGATTTACCGTTTTTGCTTCCGGGATACAGATTGTGATTACGATCGGACTTATGTTGGCGGCATTTACTTATATGACAGGTATGGAAATACTTCCGGGAATGGCGCCCATGGAAGAGGCTATGCGAGTGGTAGCTTCCATTGGAATTGTTTTGCTGGGAAGTCTTCCCATTGCGGAGTTATTTATGAGGGTTCTTCATGGTCCTCTTGTATGGATGGGAAAGAAAACGGGCATGAATCATGTGAGTATGGCAGGGCTTTTGATTGGACTGATTAGTGTGCTGCCTGCATTGTCCATGATGAAAGAGATGGATAAGAAAGGAAAGGTTGTAACTGCAGCCTGGTTTGTAAGCGCTACATCCATGCTGGCAGCACATCTGGGCTTCACAGTCAGTGAAGCGCCGGACATGCTCTCTGCTCTGTTTGCAGCAAAACTTGCAGGAGCAGCAGCTGCAGCAGCCACTGCTCTTATATGGGATATGAAAAAACAATAAAACGGCAGAGATTCAAAAGGATTTTCGATATTCTCGTGGTGTCATGTTCATGGCTTTACAAAAGGCCCGGGTAAAGTAGTTCTGATCATTATATCCGCAGCGAAAAGCAATTTCTCCAATACTTAAACTGGTAGAGCGCAGGAGATGACAGCTGTTTTCCAGACGTACCTTACTGATATAATCGTGTATGGATATGCCGTAAGTTTCTTTGAATTTCCTTGTGAGGGAAGAGCGGCTGCAGAAAAACTGTGCGCACAGATCATCAATGGTAATATGGCGATCGTATTGTTTCTGAATGTAATCGTGTACTTCAGAAATCAATTCTTTCTGAGTCAGATGCATACGGTTTGTAAGGGTAATGTACTGGGCACAAATTTCCATGATCGTAACAAGAGAATTAATCGTATTCTGGTCACGGACAGGAATTCGGTCTATGGTATCATGCAGCACTTCCGGATCTTTTACATAAGGCAAAGAACGTTCAAAAACAAGAGAACGGGTTTCTTCCCCGGATTCCAGTGTTTGTCCCATCATCAGATAGCCTGTGAGGGTTTCAAAGTTGTAGAGCGGAGCGACTGCTTCGTACAGACCGTAATAACATTTATAAATATGAAGACGTTCTTGTTTTCGTACTTTGTCAAAGGCCATGATATCATGATTGATGCAATGTTTTTTCCCTTCTGGAGTCTGTTGTACAAGAGAACACAGACAGCCAAGATTCTGGGGATATGCAGCAATTTCATGGAAGGAAGTATCATAAATACTGATCCGGAATCCGGAAATCTGATATAATTCTTTTAGAATTCGTTCGATAGAGATATCCTTAGTCATAGTTTAAATGTACCGGGAAACAATTTCTGCCATTTTGTCCATTTTCTTTTCCATATCTGCAACCAGTGTCATCTGTGTATGGCAGCGGTCCAGATTCTGGTGCTCTCTGTGGATTTTAAAATAGGTATCCCCGTTCAGGTAATCGGTCAGAAAACGCATGCCGCATTCCAGAGTCATAAGTTTTGCAGAGAAAGGCAAAAGGCGGATTTCTTCTTCTGTCAGAGAATTTCCGGCTTCGGAAAGAAATCCTGCAGTATAGGCTTCGAACAGATCCAGACTCATAGAGACTTTGGAAAGATCCTGTTCGTCTTCTGCAGCTGTGCTGGCACCGAAACGAATGCTGTCACCAAAATCATAAAGTACAGAACCGGGCATAACGGTATCCAGGTCAATGACACAGATTCCTTCATCGGTATCGTTATCCATCATAATGTTATTTAATTTTGTATCGTTGTGTGTTACACGTAAGGGAAGTGTTCCATTTGCAATGGCATCCACTACTGTATTTCCGTCTTCTCTTCGATCCATAAAGAACTGGATTTCTTCAGAAACAAGAGAAGCTCTGCAGGCAAGATCTTCTTTTACTGCTTTTTCAAAGTCTGCATAGCGGGAACGTGTATTATGAAAATTTGGTATGGTCTCGTGGAGCGTTTCGGCCGGATAATCAGACAGCAGTTTCTGGAAATGGCCAAAAGCTTTTGCTGCGTTTGTAAACAGAATGGGGCGTTCTACTGTCTGGTAACAGGTGGCATCTTCAATGAACAGATAGGCTCTCCAGTATGTTCCGTCGCTGTCTTTGTAGAGAGACATTCCGTCCTTTGTGAGAACAACCGTCAATGTTTCACGAAGAGGATTTCCTCCGTTTTCTATGATTTTTTTTCGCAGATGTCCGGTAACTCCTTCAATGTTTTCCATAAGACCATAAGGATCTGTGAAGATTGAGGTATTTACAGCCTGAAGAATGTAACGTATAGGTGCCTTGGTTTCCCGGCTGAAGTAAACAGCGTAAGTACTGTTAATATGACCGCATCCAAATGGTTCTGCATAAATAAAAGTTCCTTCAAACTGGAACTGAGATACAATTTCGTTCCTGATTTTTTCGTGCATCTCGAATCCTCCCGATTCATAAAAATTTACTATCACTTATTTTTTATTATACAGTGGTGAAGGAAATTTTCTATAGAAAAATGAATCAGAATTAGCAAAAATGGATAAACAGAGAAAAAATGCTAATGCAAAGTACTGTTTCCGGAAAGGGCAGAGTACAATAGAAAAAAGAAAAAATATTGGGAAGAGAAACATGAAAATTTTGCTGTTCCTGTCAGAAATTATGATTCCGCTGGTACTGTTTTATATTGTGGGATTTGGTATGCTTATGAAAAATGATGTATACGAAAATTTTGTGAGAGGTGCCAGAGAAGGTCTTAAGACGGTGGTACGGATTTTTCCTACTCTGGTTGGACTTATGATGGCAGTCGGAATTCTGCGGGCATCGGGTTTTTTGAATCTGGTAGGAACCTGTCTGGGGCGGATTACAGATCCGATGGGTTTTCCGGCAGAACTGGTACCATTGGTGATTGTGCGCATGTTTTCTGCCAGTGCAGCTACCGGGCTGGTACTTGATCTGTTTCGGGAGTTTGGAACAGATTCCAGAATCGGTTTGATCGTATCCATTATGATGTCCTGTACAGAAACTATTTTTTATACCATTTCTGTTTATTTTATTGCTGCAAAAGTAAAGAATACCCGGTATACGGTGCCGGGGGCACTGCTGGCAACTGCTGTTGGAATCGGTGCCAGTGTATGGCTTGCCGGCAGAATCCTATAAAAAGGTTGACAATCAAATATTCAAGTGCTAATATGGTAGCACGCTAAAGCAATTGACGATGGAATCGTTATTCTATACAATACAGATAAAGAAAGGAAGGGATCAGAAAAATGAGATATTACGATAAGATAACACCGGATGGAACGAAAGATTTACTTTTTGGTGAGTGCGATCAGCGTTCCCAGGTGACAAAAACCCTGAAGGATTTATTTACAGCTCAGGGTTACAGGCGTGTGATGACGCCTGCATTGGAATTTTATGATGTGTTCGGCAGAGCGGCAAAATATCTGCCAAAGGAAACCATGTACAAACTGACAGACCATAAGGGAAGACTGATGGTATTGTGTCCGGACTGTACAGTTCCTGTGGCCAGATTAACGGCAACCAGATTGAAAGGGATGCCAATGCCGCTCCGTTTATTTTATAACCACAATATTTATAGAATGTTTCCGGAACTGAAAGGAAAAAGTGCAGAAATCAATCAGGTAGGAATTGAACTGATCGGAGGGGAGCGTCTGCGCAGTGATCTGGAAGTGGTAGAGCTTGCTGCAAGAAGTCTGGATCTGATCGGTGGCGGCAAGTATCGTCTGGAATTGTGCCATATCGGATACTTTAAGGCAATTATGAACAGTCTGGATGTGGATGAAGAACTGAAAGAAGAAATCCGTTATCAGATTGAGCAGAAAAATTATGCATCTCTTACGGATATCCTTGGAGAATATAAAGACAGCAAAGCTGCAAGAGCATTGTTAAAATTGCCGAGGCTTTTCGGAGGGGCAGAAGTCTTTGAGAAAGCCTACGAATTATTTGATGAAAACGGAGCAAAAGAAAGTCTGGATTATCTCAAAGGTGTTTATGAATATCTTCAGGAACTGGGACTTGGAAATAAAGTGATCATTGATCTGGGGCTGGTAAATCTTGCAGAATATTACACAGGCATTATTTTCAGAGGATATTTCCAGGGAATCGGAGAACAGGTACTTTCCGGAGGCCGTTACGATATGCTTCTGAAAGAATTCGGAGAAGATCAGTGTTCGATTGGATTTGGAATTAATGTAGATATGGCAAGTCAGAAGGTAAAACCGATGCCGGAAAGCATTCCGGAGGTTCTGGTATTTGCTCCGGATATGCAGTATATGGCAAAAGCAGTCTGCCATCGCAGAGAACTGGAGAGCCAGGGCATACTGACGGAGAACTGCGTTTTTGATACCATGGAAGAAGCGTTTGATTATGCAAAAATGAGAGGGATACCGAAAGTGCATCTGGTGGGAGAAGATATTACGATTTGTTTGACGAAAAAGAATTAATCTCACTGGGAGGCAGAGAAAATGAAACCAATTAGAATCGCTCTGACAAAAGGGCGTCTTGAAAATAAAACAATTGAACTTCTGGAACGTCTTGGATATGACTGTACGAATGCCAGAAAAAAGGGCAGAAAACTGATTATGCCTATTGGAAACGGAGAAATTGAAGTAGTTCTTGCAAAAGCCGCAGATGTTGTTACTTATGTGGAAACCGGTGTCTGTGATATGGGTGTCGTAGGAAAGGACACGATTATGGAAAAGGGCGGAACTTTTTATGAAGTCGCTGATCTTGGATTTGGAAAATGCCGTTTTGCTCTGGCTGTATTAAAGGGAAAGGATTTGTATGAGGGATATCATACACTTACCATTGCCAGTAAATATGTGAATGTGGCGAAAGCATTTTTCGAGCAGAAAAATATGGATGTAGATATTGTAAAAATCGAAGGTTCTGTTGAACTGGCACCGGTACTGGGGCTTGCAGATGCAATTGTTGATATTGTGGAGACCGGGACTACATTAAAAGAGAATGGACTGGTAGTTGCAGAGGAAGTTTGTCCGGTAAGTGCGAGACTGATCGTGAACATTGCCAGTATGAAACTGAGAAAACAGGAAATTGAAGAACTGATCGATAAAATCGAAAAAGATATAAAGAAAAGAAAAGCAAAGGAGGCGTGAGACGATGGCATATAAAATACCGGAAAAATTAAGGAGTCTGGAAATTTATGACCCGGTTACAGAAGAATATGATGTGCGTCTGGACGCCAATGAGAGCTATCTGAATGTTCCGGAAGAGATACGGAACGATATTATGGATGCAATCCGGAAAGTGGAATTTAACCGTTATCCGGATCCGCTGGCCAGAGAACTGCGCAAAAAGGCAGGTGCTTTCTTTCATGTAAAACCGGAATTGCTGACAGCAGGGAATGGTTCGGATGAACTGATTTCTCTGATCGTTCCTAATTTTCTGGACAGGGGAGACACCATGCTGGTAGCAGTGCCCGATTTTTCTATGTACTGGTTTTATGCACAGTTTAATGATATTAAAGTAGAGTCCTTGCAGAAAGAAGAAAATCTGAGAACATCTGCAGAAGATATTCTGGAACGGGCGAAAGAGAAAAATGCAAAGCTTCTGATTTTCTCCAATCCCTGTAACCCGACTTCTTTGAAACTTTCCAGAGCAGACATTATAAAAATTATTGAAAATACAGATGCACTGGTGATTGTAGATGAAGCTTATATGGAATTTGCAGAAGAAGGTTCTGTGTTAAATGAAATTGAAAATTATGACAATCTGATCGTGTTAAAGACATGTTCCAAAGCTTTCGGAATGGCAGCAATTCGTCTGGGATTTGCAGCAGCCAATCAAACACTGACCGGATTGATTCAGGCAATTAAGTCCCCATATAATGTAAATTCGCTTACACAGGCAGCAGGATGTGCAATTCTGGATCATCCGGAATATCTTCAGTTTTGTATTAAGGCCTTAAAAAATTCCAGAGATCAGCTTTATCAGGGTTTGGCAGAACTGGTTGCAAGAAAAGAAGACATAGAGGATATCTATGAAACCACTACAAACTTTGTCTTTATGAAAATGAAAAATGCAGAGGAAATCTATAATCAGCTGCGGGCAAGAAGTATTTCTATCCGTTTGATGAAAGGATATCTGCGTATATCCGCAGGATCAGAAAGAGAAAACAAAGCGGTTCTGGATGCGCTGAAAGAGTTATTAAGATAACTATAATGGGGAAGGAGGATGCATAATGAGAAGCAGAGAAATAAAACGTACAACAAAAGAGACAGATATTCACCTGAAGCTGAATCTGGATGGACAGGGATTCTATACAGGCACCTGTGGAGTGGGATTTTTTGATCATATGATGCAGGCATTTTGTGTACATAGTGGTTTTGATGTGGAACTTCAGATGAAAGGAGACCTTGAGGTGGACTGTCACCACAGTATCGAAGATCTTGGAATCGTGCTTGGGCAGGCATTTGCACAGGCAGTAGGTGATAAGAGTACCATTTGCAGATATGGAAGCTTTTATATCCCTATGGATGAAGCTCTTGGGTTCTGCTCTCTTGATATCAGCGGACGTCCTTTCCTTGTATTCGATGCAGCATTTACCAACCAAAGTGTTGGAACATTGGATTGCTGTATGGTAAAAGAATTTTTCCGGGCATTTGCTTTTAACGGCGGCATTACGCTTCATGTAAAATGTCTGTATGGAGAAAATGATCATCATATCATAGAAGCATTGTTCAAGGCGGTCGCGCACGCGCTGAAAGAAGCAGTAAAGCCAAACAACGGAAAAATACTTTCATCAAAGGGGATGCTGGAATGATAGCGATTATTGATTATGGAGCGGGAAATCTTTTCAGTGTAAAAAATGCACTGGAATTTTTGAAAAAAGATTGTGTGATCACAGCAGATGCAGAAGAAATAAGAAAAGCAGATGCAATGATTCTTCCGGGAGTAGGAGCTTTTCCGGATGCTATGCGTATGCTGGAGGAAAAAGGTCTGGATGTAGTGATTCAGGAAGAAGCAGAGAAAAAACCACTGCTTGGTATCTGCCTTGGCATGCAGATGCTTTTTGAGACGAGTTATGAATTTGGAGAAACAAAAGGTCTTGGTCTTCTCCCGGGATGTGTGCAGCTGATTGACGGAGGCGGTCTTAAAATTCCGCATATGGGATGGAATGATCTGACAGTTTTGAATCCCTGTGCGATGACAAAGGATTTGCCGGAGAATGCGTATGTATATTTTGTGCATTCTTTTCGTGCAGAAACACCGGATGAAAACATTTCCTGTTATACAGTTTATAATGAAAAGATACCGGCGCTGGTACATAAAGGGTTTGTTTACGGAGCGCAGTTTCATCCGGAAAAAAGTGGAACGGTAGGACTTGGGTTATTGGAAAATTTTGCGAGGCTGGTGGAAAAATGATTATATTACCTGCGATTGATATAAAAGACGGAAAATGTGTACGACTGGTAAAAGGGGATTATGCCACTGCGCATCAGGTGGCAGAAAGTCCTTATGATACAGCTGCGGCCTTTCGGGCAGCAGGTGCCGCCTGGATCCACATGGTGGATCTGGACGGAGCAAAGGAAGGCAAACCGGTAAATACAGAAATATTTGAGAGAGTAGCAAAAGAGTCTGGTCTCAAAGTGGAGGTGGGCGGAGGAATCCGTCATATGAAAACCATTGAACAGTTTCTGGAAAAAGGAATCTCCAGAGTGATCCTTGGTTCTGTAGCAGTCAAAAATCCTGACTTAGTAAAGGAAGCTGTGAAAGAATTCGGCGAAAAGATTGCCGTAGGAATCGATGCAAAGAATGGCATGGTGGCAACGGAAGGATGGCTTGAAAAAAGTGATGTAACTTATACGGATCTGGCACTTGCTATGGAAGATGCAGGTGTGAGAACGATTATTTATACAGACATTTCCAGAGATGGTACACTGACTGGTGTAAATACGGAACAGTTGGGAAATCTGAATCGTACGGTTTCCTGTAACATCATTGCCAGCGGAGGGGTAAGTTCTATTGTGGATATTGAGAACTGCATTGATTTGAATCTGTATGGCTGTATCTGCGGAAAAGCGGTGTATACCGGTGCTCTGAATCTGATGGAAGCGATTGGGAAAGCAGGTGAGCAGATATGTTAGCAAAGAGAATTATTCCCTGTCTGGATGTCCGAGATGGAAAAGTCGTAAAAGGCGTAAATTTTGTTGGGATCAAAGAAGTAGGAGATCCGGTGGAATGTGCCATTGAATATGACAGGCAGGGAGCAGATGAGATTTGCTTTCTGGATATCACAGCAACTCATGAAGGCCGGGGAACGATGATAGATGTGGTCAGAAGAACTGCGCAGCATGTATTTGTACCGCTTACGGTAGGCGGAGGAATCCGTACAGTGGAGGATTTCCGGGAAATTCTCCGTGCAGGGGCAGATAAAGTCTCTGTGAATTCCGCAGCAGTACGCAGACCGGAACTGATTCGGGAAGCAGCGGAAATTTTTGGAAGTCAGTGTGTCGTGGTTGCAATTGATGCCAAGAGAGATGAACAGGGCAATTTTAAAGTCGTGGTGAATGGAGGAAGAATTGATACAGGTCTGGATGCCATTGACTGGGCAAGAAAATGCCAGGAACTTGGTGCCGGCGAAATTCTTTTGACATCCATGGATACAGACGGCTGCAGAGATGGATTTGATCTGGAACTGACCAATGCGGTCTGCGATGTGGTAACGATACCTGTGATTGCCAGCGGCGGTTGTGGAAAGCTGGAACACTTTTCAGAAGTATTTGAAAAGAGTAAAGCAGATGCAGCTCTGGCAGCATCTTTGTTCCATTTCAGAGAATTGACTGTGGAACAGGTAAAAGAACATTTAAAGGAGCATGAAATTCCTGTCAGGAGGTAAACAGATGGATTTTGACCGTTATTTTCAGAAAAGTGATCTAATCCCTGCAATTGTGCAGGAACAGGGGACCTGTCAGGTTCTGATGTTGGCATATATGAATAAAGAAAGTCTGAAGAAGACATATGAGACTGGTTATACCTGGTTCTGGAGTCGTTCCAGACAGGAACTGTGGAATAAAGGAGCTACTTCCGGGCACCTGCAGAAAGTGGTTGATATTAAGGCTGACTGTGATGATGATACGCTTCTTGTTACGGTGATTCAGACAGGAGCAGCCTGTCATACAGGAAATCATTCCTGCTTTTTTAAAGATATCTGGAAAGATAAAAAAGCATTGTGATTGGCAGGACAGGAAGTTGACATTTAAATTTTAATACGTTAGAATGACTTTTACAGGGAGTTCATGTCCAACGGAACCGGATAAGCCGCCGCGGAAATTGTATTCTGCGGCGGTTCCTTATATCAGAATTTAAGAGTACAGGACGATATTTCGGTAGGGCGTGTATCTTTGTTTGTATCTAATGTGATTGTCTGAGGAGTCGTAGCAGGTGAAATATGAATCATAACGTGAATGTCGTAACTATATTGGGAGCAGCAGGAAAAATTCTTCTGGCACCTGTATTGCTGTGCGTCTTTCTGATTGCACGGTTATTTCAGTTCTTTCTCAAAATCTGCGGTCCTGTAGTTACATTTGTGTGTGTCTTGTCTTCTGTGGTGGTCACACTGGGAGCCGTCGCGCAGATTCTTCTTTATGTGCAGGGCAGGGGAATCAGTATATGGGGAATTTTTCTTTCTGTGTTGATCGCAGTGGGTCTGGCAATCGTTCCGGCAGTGGGTGTTGGTATGGTAATGGTTGTTCTGGAGGGTCTGTGTACTTTTATTCTTCGGCTGTATAAACCGGCCATGGAAAAGATTTATATTACGTCAGAGAAAAAACCGGACTATCGCTGGGCTGATTATGAGTGGGATAATAAAGCTCCGAATGTGCATCTTGGCGCAAAGGAGGAAGGGGAACGGAAGATTCATTACTTTAAGGGAATACATGATAAAGAGGAACTGAGAAAACGATTTTATGCATTGATGCGGATCTATCGGCCGGAGAATGAATTCGGGGAAGATGAAGTGACAAAAAGCATTGTAGACGAGTTTGATTATCTGAAAGGCAGGCTTCCGGAAAAGGAAGAGCATGTACCGTGAAAAATGCAAAAACTTGAAGGAGAAATCATGCAAGAAAAGTTGACAACCTTTTTAAAAACGATATAATGAAGATAGAGAACACAAAACGATATGTGGAGGAAATCAAAATGAAAGTATTAGTAGAAACATCTGCAAGACATTTACACTTATCACAGGAACATCTGGAGATTCTGTTTGGTAAAGGACATGAACTGACAGTGAAAAAAATGCTGAGCCAGCCGGGACAGTTCGCATGTGAAGAAAAAGTTGAGGTAGTAGGACCGAAAAATTCTCTGAAAATGTCTGTATTAGGACCGGTAAGAAAAGACACACAGGTTGAAGTTTCTTTAACAGATGCAAGAGCAATCGGTGTTACCGCTCCAATTCGTGAATCTGGTGATATCGCCGGATCTGGTGCATGTAAACTGGTTGGACCGGAAGGAGAAGTAGAGCTGACAGAAGGTGTAATTGCTGCAAAACGTCACGTACATATGACTCCGGAAGATGCAGAAGCAGCAGGCGTAAAAGATAAGGATATCGTAAAACTGGATATCGAATCTCCAAACGGACGTTCTTTAACATTTGGTGATGTAATCGTTCGTGTAAGTGCAAGTTATGCTACAGCAGCACACATCGACACGGATGAAGCAAACGCTCTTTGCCCTGGAAAAGAATGCTACGGTGAAATGATCAAATAATTGTAACAGATTTTACGAAGCCTCCTGAAGGAAGATACAAAAAGTATGTTTGTTCAGGGGGCTTTTTGCGTTATAGAAAACTTCGTTTCATATTAGTTTGACTATCAAAGAATTTGATTGTATAATAAGAAAGAAGTTTTATGTTGGAGGAATGTAAATGGATAATTATAATGTATTCCATCATATTCTTAGGAACCTGTTTCAGGAGATTATGGATATTGAAGAAAAAGCATTAATTACCTCTGAGTTTAAAGATATTTCAGTAAATGATATGCATATTCTAGAGGCGATTGATACAGGAAAACCGAAAAATATGTCAGCAGTGGCAAAGATTATGTCGGTTACAGTAGGAACGCTTACGACAGCTATTAATAACCTCGTGAAAAAAGGATATGTAAGTCGTGTGCGCAGTGATGAAGACCGGCGTGTCGTATTGATTTCTCTGACTGAGAAGGGAAAGAAAGCATATGCACATCACATGAAGTTTCATGACAGCATGGTGCAGGCATTGATCCGGGACCTGGATGAGGAACAACAGAAGATTCTGGTACATTCTCTGTTGAATCTGAAAACATTTTTTAATACTTATAAAGAACAAAAATAAGAAGGTGCAGTAATAGAATTTTTGCACCTTCTTATTTTTTGCTTACTCCCAGGCGTTCATTACGTATTTTTCCAGAACCGGGAACGGAGCGGGTCCGATTTCCAATATCTGCTGATGGAATTGTTTTAGGTTAAATTCTTTTTTGGATGCATGTTCCGCCTTTGTCCGAAGATCTGTAAAGTTCAGATATCCCACATAGTATTTTAGATAATTTCCAGGATTTTCTACAATATATTGGAAGATTTCTCCGCAAGTATCCTGAGAGAGAATACCAAAGGAATATAATGTTTTGCTGACGCTGGCCTGATCCCATCCATGGAAATGGATTCCTATATCAAGCAGAGAATAGAGACACAGGTTTACACAGCGGTTGAGACGGAGAAATTCCATTAAGTCCGGACTTACACCAAGATAATCAGCACCATATCTGAAAGACAGAAATTCCGCATAAGTAGCCCATCCTTCTACATAACCGCTGCATCCCAGAAGATTTCGTATGAGAGGAGGATTGGTATTGCCATAATACAGTGTCTGATACAGATGGCCGGGAAATCCTTCATGTGCAAGGGTAGTGAAAAGTTCGGCCGGAGAAATTTCTGTACTTTTATTGATATAAATTGTATTTGGACTTAAGGTATCTGCAGGAGGAGTCAGATAAAAAGCCGGACTGGAAAATTCCTCCATAGAAGAATGCACATATTTAACTTTATAATCGGATACGGAGATGGAAGGAAAGTCTTTTTTCATGATTTGATTGAGATAGCTCAAAATTTCTTTGGGCATATGTGTTTTTTTTTCGGATAATGTATGAAGATCTTCTATAGCGTGTGGGTTTTCTTTCAGAAGTGTCTGAAGCGCCTGATAATCTTGTCTTAGTTGTTGATAAAGTCGTGTTTCGATTTCTTCTACCGGACGAAAATCACCGGTTTCCATTTGAATCAGGTAGTGATAATAAGAGGTACCGCCTGGAAGATTGGCCAGTCCTCCGGGATTGTTTCCGGTACCTTTTAGCTTTTCCAGCTCCTGGCAAAGAGTTTCATATGCGGGGAATACACAGGTTTTCATTATTTTGTCGTGTAGTTTTATGTAAGAAAGTGCCTGCTTTTCTGTGATTCTGTCAGAAGCTTTCAAGTGCTCTATTTTATCCCGAAACATGGAAGAAAGATAATTGGAGGAAGGATCCTCCATAAAAGCCCGGCACTGGGCAATGACTCGGTCTGCAGACGAATCACTCATGAAAAAACCGTTTTCAGACTTTTGTTTTTCAAAATCCAGAATTTCCCGGTAATAAGCAGGAAGAGATGAAAGAAGAGAAAAATAATCTTTGATATCTTTTCCGCAGCGAAAGGTGTATTCTGCCAGCAGTACCGGAAGTTGAGACTGGATTCCCAGATTTGGACGTAAGGGTTCCTGCAGGAACCAGAAGCTCTGACCGGAAAGCTGTGTGGAAAATTCCAATTTCAAAATATCATAAGTGATTTGATTTGTACGGGATAATTTTTCAAAAGAAAATCCTTCCAGAGCTTTCTGATAATTTTCCAGACTGGCGAATTCTTTTTCCTGATTTTCCTGTTTCAAAGAACCAAGGCATATGGGTGTGTTTTCAATTCCAAATTGTTCCGGATAGGCCAGTGTATAATGAAGATTCAGGGTGTTGGAGGTAATCTGTGAAGCAAACAGACGGGAAGTGAATTTTTCAAAACGATGATTTTCTGTAAGAAAGAGGTTATTTTTTGAAAGAAAGAAGACGATGGAAAGAAGAAAAAAAAGAAAGATGGGAAGAAGAAATTTTTTTTTCAAAACAGGCTCCTTGAAAAGAGAGAACTCTTTATTATATTATGCACAGAGAAGGGAATTATTTCTCATGTCCGTCGGGGATTTCCCTCCTTTTACTGGAAAAAGACAGGTAGTTGTGATAAGCTAATAAGAAAGAAGGGAAGGTGACCTGTTTGAAGAAAAATGTGCTGCTCTTAAGTTTGATTATGGCTGTATCCCTTTGTGCATGCAGTCAACCGGGCAACCAGACAGACACAAACACAGAAACAGAAGAAGAACCAGTACAGGTTCCGGAAGAAACCGAGGAAGAGCAGGAAGAATCACAGAAAAAATACGATGTAGAGATTTCAGAAAAATTATCCGATTTTCAGTTTGCTGTCAATGAAACGGTATATCAGCTTCCATCCAGGCTGGAAGAATGGGAAAATACAGGATGGGAATATAAAAGAGCTGCCGGTGAGGAAACTTTGGACAGTGAATCTTTTCTGGAAGGAGAAATACTCGAAGGAGAAGAGGGAAGTCTGACCGTGGATGTGGTGAATCTGGAAGGAGAAAAAAAACCACTGAACAAATGTTATGTGGGTGGCGTTTCTCTGGAAAATAAAAAGGATGATCAGCAGGTGTATCAGCTCCCCGGAAACATTCTTCTGGGAAGTGCTACGTTGGATCAGGTTACAGATGCGTATGGTTCCCCTACAGATCAATATGAAGAAAAAGACTGCATTTATCTTACCTATGAATTTGGTATTTATAAACAGGCAGATCTGGTTTTCGATATGGAAGAAGAAATTCTCCAAAAAGCGGAACTCAAAAATTATCGGCAGCCGGAAGAAGAGGAAGCAGTCAGCAAGGAAAAACCGGACCATGTAAAAAATTATAAGGCACCAGGTGCTTTTTCTGAAGATATTACGGATTTTATAGTGCGATATGGGGGCGATTTTTATAAAATTCCTGCACCGGTCTCCCAGTTTACAGAGAATGGATGGGAAATCAATCAGGAAGGATCGGACAGTTCTGTAAAAGCGGGAAGACACGGATATGTGACTCTGGAAAAAGACGGACAGACGCTGTATGCAGTGGTGAATAATTACGAAAATCAGCGGGTTACAGTGGAAAATAGTTTTGTGACGAATGTACATGGAGATTTTGATGTGACAAAAGTACCCATTGAAATATACAGGGGAATTACCCTTGGCATGGGAGAAGAGACTGTGAAAACTTTATTGGAAGAAAATGAGTATCAGACGGAAAAAAATGAAGAAGGGACTTTGTACTATATTTATACAGACAAAGAACAACAGAATTATACAAAAATTTTTGTTGATAAAGATTTGAACCTTGTACGTGGAATCGAACTGAGTAACAGTCCGGAAGATATAGAAACAGATAGGGAATCTTCTGCGGGAGACGACAGGGAAAGTGTAAAAGCTTCTGTTATGTCAGGAAGTGATACTCTTCCGGGAGAAGAAAGTGAGGAATAAACAGGATGGAGACGAAAGAATATCAGACAATTATTGTAGGATCCGGACCGGCAGGAATGACTGCTGCCATATATGCACAGAGAGCGAAATTATCTGCCCTTGTGATTGAGAAAGATTTCGTCAGCGGCGGACAGATGGTGAAAACCAGTGAAGTGGATAATTATCCGGGACTTCCGGGAATGGGAGGATATGAGATTGGAGAAACGTTCCGTGCACATGCAGAAAAACTGGGGGCAATATTTGTCCGGGAAAATGTAAAAAAAATAGAACTGGAAGGGTACCGCAAGAGGGTCATTACCAATAAAGGAGAATATCTTGCAGAAACTGTCATCCTTGCAACAGGAGCAAGACATCGAATGCTTGGAATTCCGGGAGAAGAAGAATTGCAGGGGATGGGCGTTTCTTATTGTGCTACCTGTGATGGTGCATTTTTTAAAGACAAAGTTGCAGTTGTTGTAGGAGGCGGAGATGTGGCTGTGGAAGATACCATATTTCTTTCCCGCATTTGCAGACAGGTGTATCTGGTTCACAGAAGAAGCGAACTTCGAGCTGAAAAATTTCTTCAGGAAAAAGTCAGAAATCTTGAAAATGTAAAAATTTTATGGGATACTGTTCTGGAAGAGATAGAAGGAAAAGAGCAGGTAGAAAGTGTGCGGCTGAAAAATGTACACACAGGGGAAACAGTTTCTCTATGTGCAGATGGTGTTTTTATAGCAGTTGGAATGATACCAAATACGGATAATTTTAAAGAATTGGTGGAGATAAGTCCGGAAGGCTATATTCAGGCCGGAGAAGACTGTATAACCAGTGTTCCGGGGATTTATGCAGCAGGAGATATCCGGACAAAGAAGCTGCGACAGATTATTACTGCTGCAGCAGATGGAGCAAATGCAGTGGAATCTGTACAGCGCTATCTGCTGAGCCAGAAATAAAAATAATACAAATACCAGGAGGAAGACGGATGAAAAACACAAAAGTACTAATCGAGGAATTGAGTCAGGGAAAACATGACGGAATCTTAAAGAATCTGTATATTGACGAAAGCAAATTGGATTACCAGAGAAACCGTTATATTGAGACAATTCAGAAATATGAAGATACTTTTGGAGAGGGAGAAGCAGAAATCTACAGTGCACCAGGACGAAGTGAAGTAGGAGGAAATCATACAGATCATCAGCATGGTATGGTTCTGGCAACTTCCATTAATCTGGATGCAGTTGCAGTGACAGGGCTTTCCAAGGACGGTAACATTCATGTGATTTCCGAAGGATATGATATGGTGGATGTAGATGTGAGTGATCTGGAGGCAAGACATGAGGAAGAGGGCACTACAGCAGCTCTGATCCGTGGTATGGCAGCAGACCTCAAAGAAAAAGGATATGAAGTAAAAGGTTTCCAGGCGTATGTGGTAAGTGATGTACTGATTGGTGCAGGTCTTTCTTCATCTGCAGCTTTTGAAATTATTATGGGAACGATTCTTTCCGGAATGTTTAACAATATGGAAATAAGCCCGGTTACCATTGCTCAGTCCGGTCAGTTTGCAGAAAATGTATATTTTGGAAAACCATGTGGACTTATGGATCAGATGGCATGTTCAGTAGGTGGAATGATTCATATCGATTTTAAAGATCCGGCAGAACCGGTAGTAGAAAAAGTCCCTTCTGATTTTGAAGCCTATCAATACAGCCTCTGTATTGTAGATACAAAAGCATCGCATGCAGATTTGACAGATGATTATGCACAGATTCCGGAAGAAATGAAAAAAGTGGCAAAATTCTTTAAAAAATCGGTTCTTCGTGAAGTTCCGGAAGAAGATTTCTACAGTCAGATTTCCGGTTTGCGCGGTGTTCTTGGAGATCGTCCGGTACTGCGTGCTATCCATTTCATGGAAGAAGAGAGGAGAGTTCAGGGGGAAGTAGATGCTCTGAAAGAGGGAAATTTCCCGGAATTTCTGGAATTAGTAAAAGAATCAGGAAATTCTTCTTTTAAATTCCTGCAGAACATCTACACAAACAGAAAGGTACAGGAACAGGCAATGTCTATCGCTCTTGCAGGAAGTGAGAGAATTCTTGGAAACCATGGCGTGTGCCGTGTACATGGAGGCGGATTTGCCGGAACCATTCAGGCATTTGTACAAAATGATTTTGTAGAAGAATACAAAAAGAGAATAGAACGTGTATTTGGCGTTGGTTCCTGCCATGTATTGAAAGTTCGTCAACAGGGCGGAGTAAAAGTAATTGCATAAAAATTATTAGTAGACATAATCAGAAAAAAATAAAAAAAGGCTGCTCTCATTTTGAGAGTAGCCTTTTTTGAAAAAATAAATTTTCAGAATATTCACAAATATAAAATTGCACAAAAATTATAGAGGAAAGTAACATTTACCACAAACTATCCTCAAAGTTATCCACCATCAAAAATATAGGAAAAGCCACAAAAATCGAGTTATCCTCAAAGTTATCCACATTATCCACAAAAATGTGTGTGGATTAATATGATTTACATAATTGAAAATCGAACAAAAGTTTTGTGAACATGTAATAAAAAGCGTTTTTTTGTAAAAAAAAGTGGAAATCAGGATTGCGATTTGTTCTGCAGTTTGAATTCAATTATTATTGGATAGAGCGTTGAATTTGATGAAATAAGAGAAAAATTAAAAGAATTATCAGAAAATAATGAGTTACCATAAAATACAGCTGGATTGACAATACAACAAAAAAACACCGTCCCCACGGTTCATCTTCCGCAAAAACAGTGCTTTTAAGTGCGCCTTCAGGGACTCGAACCCTGGACAAATAGATTAAGAGTCTACTGCTCTACCAACTGAGCTAAAGGCGCATTCGCTATTCTATTTTCTCAACGCAAAATATATTATAATAGAATAAGCGAAAAAATGCAAGAGTATTTTATATATTTTTATGTTTTTTATCAGAAACATTATTTTTTCTTTCTATTCTGCAAAAGTTTTTCCACTTCCATCGCAGATTTAAGAAGATTCCATATGTGTGAACCCGTTTTATAATTCATATAAACCCACTGGGAAAGAGCAGTCTGAAAAGATTTCTTTTTCGACATAGATAAAACCTCCGGATTCTCTTGCTTTATTAGGCGTTTGCGAAACGCCACAGCCCGCATAAAATCGGGCTTTTTTCTTTGATAAAACAGAACAACTCCTCACCGGTTTGTGGTAAAATTTA